>Ga0256842_1001452_pt1 | contig 18872 bp, 20 predicted proteins | sample 4559240metaG_FD_185973 | JGI IMG/M metagenome (GOLD analysis project Ga0256842, IMG submission 185973) | Hydrothermal vent microbial communities from Guaymas Basin, Mexico - 4559-240 | ecosystem: Environmental > Aquatic > Marine > Hydrothermal vents | place: Mexico: Guaymas Basin | collected...
TTAACAGGGTAGTATTGGATAAATTGTTCATTTTCAACACCTGCGTCCATTTTTGCGATAATGGCATCTCCAATTTTTTTAAGAACTGTCTCATTTGAGACGGCATATGTTATCCAAGGCTGCATATTGGCACCGCTCGGTGTTTGTGCAGCAGCTTGAAGAATTTTTTCTTGAATTTCTTTAGGAACACTTTTATTTTGATATGCTCTCTTTGAAGAACGTTTTTTTAAAGCCTGTGTAACACTTAACATGAACAGTCCTGAATTTTTTACATATTATAATAAAAGTACAGTTATAAAGAGATAAAAATATTTATTTTTGTTTAGATTTATTGACAAATAAAGATTCAAGTAGGTATAATGGATTTTGCTACTTTAGTTGCAAAATGGAACTCTGTAAAAGAGTATACTTTCACCATAAATATAAAAAAAGGATTGAGATATGAATAACATTTTTGAGAAATTAACACATAATATGACTGAGGCAATTGAGAGTGCGTTGTCTTTGGCATTACATAATAAAAATCAAGAAGTGACACCTATACACTTTTTATGGGCACTTCTGACTAACTCTGATTCGGTACTGAATCAAATGTTCAACAAGATGGGTGTTGACAAGGTTGCAATGGAACTTGATATAAAGAGTATGGCTGAAAAACTGCCAAAATCTTCAAGTGTCACAAAAGAGAACATTAAACTTTCTCATGATTTTGTAAGAACACTGGAAAACGGTATAGGTCTAATGACGAAAAACGGGGATGCGTATTTAGCTGTTGATACCTATATATTGGCAAACTTAAATACGGAGCCATTTTCAAGTATTTTACCAAAATATATAGATGTGATGACACTTACAAAAGAGCTTGAAGCTGCACGTGGCGGAGCAAAAATTGATTCACAGACGGCTGATGAAACATTAGAATCATTGTCAAAATATGGTATTGATTTAACAAAAGAAGCGGCAGAAGGTAAGCTGCCTCCTGTGATTGGACGTGATGAAGAGATTGCAAGAACAATGCAGATTTTGATTCGTAAAACAAAAAACAATCCGATGCTTTTAGGAGAACCGGGTGTCGGTAAAACAGCACTTGTTGAAGGGCTTGCACAAAGAATTCAAAGCGGGAATGTTCCGACTTCTTTGCAAAACAAGCGTGTAATTGCACTTGATATGTCAGCACTTATTGCCGGTGCAAAATATCGTGGTGAGTTTGAAGACAGATTAAAAGCTGTTATAGATGAAGTAAAAGAGAATGGGAATATTATTCTTTTCATTGATGAAATTCATACGATTGTCGGTGCGGGTGCATCTGAGGGTTCAATGGATGCGGCAAACATTCTAAAACCTGCACTTGCTCGTGGGGAGTTGCATACTATTGGTGCGACGACACTTAAAGAGTATAGAAAATACTTTGAAAAAGATGCTGCATTGCAACGTCGTTTCTTGCCGATTTCTGTGGATGAACCGAGTGTTAATCAGTCACTCCAAATTCTTCGTGGAATTAAAGAGCGACTTGAGGCACACCATAACGTTAGTATTGCTGACAGTGCATTGGTAGCTGCGGCAAAACTTTCTGACAGATATATTGCAGATAGATTTCTACCGGATAAAGCGATAGATTTAATTGATGAAGCTGCAGCGGAATTAAAAATGCAAATAGAGTCTGAGCCGAATGAGCTGAGTGCCGCAAAACGTAAACTTTCAGAGCTTATGGTTGAAAAAGAAGCATTGAAGATGGAAAAAACACCGTCTAATGAGAAACGTCTGCAAGAGATAGAAAAAGAGCTTGCCGATATTGAAGAAAAAGTAAGAAAATTGGAATCTCAGTTCCAAACGGAAAAAGAGGTTTTTGAAAAAATTTCAGCGATCAAAGGTGAAATCGAAGCAAAACGTCGTGAAGCGGAACTTGCAAAAGGGCGTTCTGAGTTTAACCGTGCCGCAGAAATTGAGTACGGCGAGATTCCAAAACTCATAGAGCAAGAAAAAGAGCTTAATGAGCAATGGGACAGAATGCAGGCAGAGGGAACACTGTTGAAAAACTCTGTGGATGAAGAGTCTATCGCATCAATTGTAAGCAGATGGACCGGTATTCCTGTAAATAAAATGCTTCAAAGTGAAAAAGATAAAATTATTCACGTAGAAGATGAACTGAATAAAACTGTTGTTGGTCAAGAACAAGCCACACATGCGGTTGCACGTGCTATTAAACGTAACAAAGCAGGGCTGAGTGATAAGAACAGACCAATTGGTAGTTTCTTGTTTTTAGGACCTACAGGGGTCGGTAAAACACAAACTGCCAAAACTTTGGCGAAGTTCTTGTTTGACTCCGAGGATGCACTTATAAGAATTGATATGAGTGAGTATATGGAGAAACATGCAGTCTCACGCTTGGTTGGTGCAGCACCCGGTTATGTAGGTTATGAAGAGGGCGGACAACTTACAGAGGCGGTAAGAAGAAAACCTTACTCTGTTGTTTTATTTGATGAGGTGGAAAAAGCACATCCTGATGTCTTTAACATGCTGTTGCAGGTTCTTGATGACGGACGCTTGACAGATAACAAAGGTGTGACTGTTGATTTTAGTAATACTATTATTATTTTGACATCTAATATTGCAAGTGACAAAATTATTACACATGCAGGAAGTCCTGAACTTGAAAGCATGGTTATGGCTGAACTCAAAAAAGCTTTTAAACCGGAATTTTTGAACAGACTTGATGACGTGGTTATCTTTAATGCGCTTGGTAAAGAACAAATTAAAGGTATTGTTGATATCTTCTTTAGTGAAATTGTCAATAAAGTAAAAGAAAGAGATATTGAACTTTCTCTTAGCGAAGAAGCAAAAGAGTATATTGCAGAAGCCGGTTTTGATCCTGTATACGGAGCTCGTCCGCTTAAACGTGCACTTTACGAAATCGTAGAAGACCGTTTAGCCGATCTTATTTTAGAAGGTACGGTTAAAGAAGGTTCTCATGTCGAATTTACCGTAGTAAACGGTGAAGTGGAAGTTAAGGTTTCTTAAAACCTTAAGTTCCAGACTACATTCAACGGCATATTCAACAACATTTAAAAGGTTTAGATTCAAGGCGAATTTTACTTGGTGATACTAGTATCATTAAGTAAAATTTAACGCAGAAGATGAATTTTTTAAATATTGCCCTTCGGGTGAGAATATAAGCTATAATCTGCTTCGTTAAAATCTCTTGAAGTACAATAAGTACAACAGCAAGATTTTGCCTTACATCTCATAGCTTATTTTTTCATTGATAATGCCATTGAGTGTGGTCTGGAACTTAACCCCGCTTTAAGTAAAGTTTTTGTAAACTTCCGAACTTAAATCAGATAAGGATATGTCGAATGAAAAGAACATACCAACCACATAATACACCTAGAAAACGAACACACGGTTTTAGAGCTAGAATGGCTACTAAAAATGGTCGCAACATAATTAATCGTCGTCGTGCTAAAGGTCGTAAAAAATTGACAGTATAGGCGGATTTAACACATTGAAACTCCATAAAGAGTTTCAGTATGTTTATAACAAAGGAAAAAATCAGCATTCTCAGAGTGTTGTACTATTTTTTCTTCCTCAACCCGGAGTACGCAAAGTAGGTTTTACCGCTACCAAAAAACTTGGAAATGCAGTGAAACGTAATCGTGCGAAGCGTCGTCTTCGTGCACTTTTTTGTGAATGCTCCAATTCTCTTAAAGACGGTACTTATATATTTGTTGCAAAAGCAGCAATATTTGATGCACCTTTTGAAAAACTCACTCATGATTTTAACAAGATATTAACCCGTGCGAAAACTTTTACTTAAGCTTTTATGGCTTTATCAGAAATTTTTTACGCTTATCGGCTATGGTTCATGCCGCTATTATCCTACATGTAGCGAATATGCACGAATAAATTTTGAAAATAATTCAATTTCAAGTGCTTTTTACCACTCTTTTACTAGAATACTGCGTTGCAATCAATTTTTTGACGGCGGGATAGAGTATCCACTTTTGGATAAGCTTTCTTTAAATCCTGCTAAACTTAATATTGATGCTGTAAAATATTGGCTGGTTCCAAATAAAAAAAACCGCTATTACATCATAAAAAATTTTTTATATAAAGGGTAATTTGTGTTAGACAAAATGTCACCAAACCAAAGATTGATAATCGCTGTAGTATTGTCAATAATTTTTTTCGTAGGATATACTGCGATATTTCCGCCAGAAGAACAAAAAGTAGCAGAGAATGCTAAAATAGAGAACGTAACACCTGCAAAGAAAACGCAAACAGATGTTGCATCACGTGTAGCAGAAGCATCAGGACATGCTGTATCTGAGCTAGAAAAGATGGATAAAAGCACATCCAGTACTATTGTGACAATTACAAACAAGAATTTTATTTTAAAAATAGATACGCTTGGACGTATATCTTCAAAAGAGTTGCTTGAAGAGAAGTTTAGAAATGACGATAATCTGCATGCTCAGGTAATTCCTGAATCTGGAACAAAACCGCTTTTTGTCCGTTTTAGCGATGATACTATAAATGATGAGGCAATAAAAGTTCCTTATACTGCAAGTGTAAATAGTATAGAACTTGGAGAGAAGCCTGTTACGGTTACATTAACACAGCAGTTGTCAAATCTCAGCGTTACAAAAGTATTGACATTTTATGCTGACGGGCATTATGATGCAAAAATTTCAACTTCTAAAGATACCAGACACTATGTTTACCTCGGAGACAGACCGCAGGTTTCTAAAAAACTTATGGCAGTTGCCGGAGCATTAATATATACGGACGATGATGTAACGCATATTATTGAAGACGGCGATGCCGAGGGCAGACAAGTATTTCAGGGTGTGAAGCTTGCATCTTCGTTTGACCAGTATACGGCTATTATACTTTATGGATTTAAAAAAGATACGAATGTTATCGTTGAACGTGGCAAAAACGACAATCCTGTCGTTTATTTTGAAGCGACAAAAGATGAAAATATTCACGGATATATCGGACCTAAAGAGCATAAGGTATTAAAAGCTATTGATCCTATGCTTACAAATGCTATAGAATATGGTTGGTTTACTTTTGCAGCGAAGCCTATTTTTGCACTTCTTTCGTGGTTACATGGAATCTTTGGTAACTGGGGATGGGCAATTATTGCGCTTACGGCTATTATCAGAATTGTTCTTTATCCTTTAACATACAAAGGTATGGTTTCTATGCAAAAGATGAAAGTGCTTGCACCAAAGCTTAAAGAGTTAAAGGAAAAATATAAAAAAGATCCGCAGCGTTTAAATGCGGCAACTATGGAAATGTATAAAAAGCATGGGGCGAATCCTTTAGGTGGTTGTTTACCTATGATCTTACAAATCCCCGTATTTTTTGCACTCTATCGTACTCTTCTGAATGCGGTTGAACTTCAAGGTGCACCGTGGATTCTTTGGATTAATGACCTCTCACGTATGGATCCGTATTATGTATTACCGATTTTAATGGGTGCATCAATGTTTATACAACAGCGTATGACACCGAATAATTTTACAGACCCTATGCAGGAAAAAGTATTCAAATACCTTCCTGTAATATTTACATTTTTCTTTGTAACATTCCCTTCAGGACTGGTTCTGTATTGGTTTACAAATAACCTTTTCTCAATTGCACAGCAGTATATTGTGAATCAGCAATTTAAAAATGCTAAAGATGCAAAAGCGGCAATTGAAAAAAATAGCGAGAAATAAAAATGATTAAAATTGAAGCAATAACATTAGAGGGTGCATTTAAAGATGCAGCCAGTGCATTGGATTGCTCTGTAACCCAACTGGCTGTTGAAGTAGTGCAGTCCCCAAGTAGTGGGTTTTTAGGTCTTTTTAAGAAAAAGGCCATTATTGTTGCAACAATAAAAAATGAGTCTGTTCAAGAGAAAGAAGAAGCAAAAGAAATTGTTCAGCCGAAAATTGAGAATGTTGAAAAACCTGAGAAAATTGTAGAAGATATACAGCCGACACATACAATGCTTAATGATACAATTATGCCGACTTCATTTGTAAGCGATCAGGATGATGATTTAGAAGAAGAGCTGGCAAGTGGTCTTGATTATACTGCAGATTATGATGACGAATATGATGATATAGATGATGAAGAATTGGCCCCGACAGTTGATATTCAAACAGTAGCTCAAGAGATACAAGAAGAGATCAATAAACTTTTTAAAACTATATGCTTTGAGATTGAAGCAATTGAAGTTTCAGTATATGATAAAGAAACACTCCTTGTAGAATTTAAAGGTGAAGATGCCGCACTGTTAATTGGTAAAGAAGGCTACAGATATAAAGCACTTTCCTATATGATATTTAATTGGATTAATACAAAATATGATCTACAGCTTCGTCTTGAAATAGCAGAATTTTTGAAAAATCAGGAAGAATCTGTAGCAAGATATTTGGCAAATGTATATGAAAATATAGACAGAGACGGACGAGCTCAGACAAAAATACTTGATGGTGTTTTAGTGCAAATTGCGCTTAAAGAGTTACGTGAACGATACCCTGACAAATATGTTGTCATCCGCTCCACTAAAGACGGACTTAAATATATAATCGTCAACGATTATCATAATAATTAAATTATGAATGCAACAATAGCCGCCATTGCAACTGCTAATGGCGTCGGTTCCATCGCTATTATACGATTAAGCGGCGAGAGTGCTTTAGAAATTGCCAAAAAGCTTACATGTAAAGAAAACTTCACACCCAGACATGCAACACTTACAAATATTTATGATGCTAAAAATGAGCTTATTGATGAAGCTATTGTCATTTATTTTAAAGGTCCGTACTCCTTTACGGCTGAAGATGTTGTAGAAATTCAGTGTCACGGTGGATTTATTGTTGCGCAAAGCATACTGAAAGCGACACTCAAGGCCGGAGCGCGTCTTGCCAATGCCGGTGAATTTTCCAAACGTGCTTTTTTTAACGGTAGAATTGATTTAAGTGAAGCAGAGGCAATAGCACAGCTTATAGAAGCAAAAAGTGAAGATGCCGCAAAGATACTTGCTTCACAGATGAAAGGTTCTCTCAAAGAGTTTATTGAGCAGGTTCGTGATGATATAATTCATATACTGGCTTATAGTGAAGTGAGTATCGATTATGCAGAAGAAGACCTGCCTGAAGATTTAGTAGCACAAATACAAGCCAAACTTGATGAACTTTATAACTTACTTGAAAAAACGCTCATCGCTTCAAAATCACGAGAAGGTTTAATGCAAGGGTTCCGTGTGGCTATTATAGGTAAGCCTAATGTCGGCAAAAGCTCTCTTTTAAATGCCCTGTTAAATTATAATCGTGCAATTGTCAGTGATATAGCAGGTACGACACGAGATACAATAGAAGAGCAGGTAAAAATAGGAACACATCTCATACGCATTGTCGATACGGCAGGTATTCGAGAAGCAAATGACGAGATAGAGCGTATAGGAATAGAGCGTAGTCTTGAGGCAATTAATGAGAGTGATATTGTTATAGCCCTTTTTGACGGTTCGCGTGAAGCGGATGATGAAGATAAGCAGATTATTGAACTTATAAACCAAAATAAAGCTAAAAAAGAGATACTTGTTGCTAAGAATAAAATAGATTTAGAGCAGAAGTTTCATTTAGACAATTTGATTTTTGACTTGGAATTAAATTCTAAAAATGATGTGACGGCATTGGTGGGAAAACTTGAAGAAATTATGGACGCCAGTAATGTAAGCGATGAAATAATGCTGATTTCAGAGCGTCAAATATCTGCAGTTGAGGCGACAATGCAAAATATAAAAGAGGCTTATGAACCACTACAAGATCAAGAGTTGGAAATTTTCTCATTCCATCTTAATGAAGCGGTGAAAGAGATGGCAAGTATTACCCGTCCATTTGAAAATGATGAGATGCTTGATAAAATGTTCGGTTCATTTTGTTTGGGCAAATAACTGTGAAATACATTGCAATAGACTTGGGACTCAAGCGTATTGGACTAGCTTATTCGGCACATAAAGATATTGTAACACCTTTACCTGCCGTAATAAGAAAGAATCGGAATCAAGCTTCGGCAGAAATTAAAAAAATTATAAAAGAGTGGGAAGCAGATGCCGTGGTAATCGGTATACCTCTGGGTGGCAGCAGCGAAGATGAGATGCGAAGACGAATTGAACATTTTATGAATTTAGTTGATTTTGAGGGTGAGATTTTCTATCAAGACGAAGCCGGCAGTTCGCTTGAAGCTGAAAATATGATGAAAGGCGAAATAAAATATATTCGTGACGGTAGAATAGACTCTATTTCTGCTATGATTATTTTGCAAAGATTTTTAGCAAAAAATATTTAGTTGCGGATGTCAGGTATTCATTATATAAACATTATTACTTTTATCCGCTACTTCACTAAAACGCTCTTTTAGTTCTCTGTCAAAAGTTAAAATAAATACATTTGTATCTTTCAAATGAGCATCATGAAATTTTTGCAGTAAAATATCATCCGCCACATTTTTTCCGTGCTCACATTTTACAAAATTAAATGAGTTGAGTGTTTTTCCGTAATCATATAAATTTGCTTCCCACTCGGCTTTTTTCAGATACAGAGAATCGGGATTGGCTGCGAGAAATATATGCTCATCTTTAATATTATAAGGCTCTATAATATCATTAAATATGGAAGAGATGCTCGAAAAATTTTCTATATCCCAAAAAAGGTAACTACTCTTTGTGTGAGACTTTTTTTTCTTATTGATAAGTTTGAGTCTTTTAGTGATATTAAAACCGGAGTGTGCCGTGTCATTTATAATTTGAATGCGTCTTTTTAATTGCTGTGCATCTTCTGTGTTAAAATTTAAAATCTCACCCATTTGTATATAAAAATCTAAGTTGAGCAGTTCATTTTCAGAGGAACCTCTTTGGTATTTTGTCAGTTTGGCAAGTTTTGCATCTGAAAAAACGAGTTTTATACTCATTTTTTCATGATTTGCATATGCCTGCTTAGTTCTGAAAAAAATATCTTTTGCTTCCGTTGTATCTGGAAACTCTATGGAACCCCTATATTTATGCTCTATTGATATTTTTTGTTTATTGAATGACATTGAAAAACTCGGCAGCTTCTTGTTCATCGTCACTTAGTTTATCTTTGGCATATAAGGGGTCTTCGTGCATTATTTTTTTAATTTCTTTTTGGCAATAAGCAAAAAGAATTTCTTTTGCTTCTATGTCATTATCCAAAAAGCCGAGACCGCTGAACTGATAAGGTTCCTCTTGTTCTATACAAAAAAGTGTCCCCTCACACTCTTTTTCGAGTACGTCAACAAGTGTTCTATAAGTTATATTGAATTCGGTTGCTTGCCAACCGATATCTTCAAGGTCACTGTTTGCAAACTTATCTACGCCGTCACCTGTCGTATCATCATAAGAAGCTCGCGGAAGATTGACTTTTATCAGCTCCTGCCAGTTTGAAAAAGCCTTCATAAGTACTCTATCTGAATCTTCTACTACTTGATAATTATTGCCGAATATTTCTGTAAGAGAAGGTGCTTGACTCGGAATAGGTGCATTTGTCGGTTGCGGGCTATGTTTCTCTTGATAAATTAAAATCTCTTTTTCATCAAAAGGAAGGTATTTTATTTCTCCTTTTATATTGATACCATACTCTTTAGCAGAGTTTATTGCTTGTAGAAGTTCTTGTTTGTTTACTGTAATGATTTCATTAAAAAGATTGAATTTTTTCATATTTTCTCCAAATGTTTTTTCATATTATACAGAGTATGAGATTAACTCAAATAATTTAACGGAAGTTATAAGCTTAGTCTAATAAAAGTTTTACCATATATAGAGTATAATGCGACAAATTTTTAGGTTACATACGATTAAATCAATGTAACCTATGAAAAATTGCACTAGTGTAATGTGCTTTGCGCTGAGCAAAACTAAGCGTTAGCGCAGGTAATGGGATTATTTCCATTATCGTGATAAATAAATGAAGGGTTCTCTTCATTTTATAAAATAAAATTAAGGAAAAGTGATGGCATTAAATGTTTACTATGATAAAGACTGTGATATTAATATAATCAGAAGCAAAAAAGTTGCGATGATTGGATTTGGTTCTCAAGGACACGCACATGCGGAAAACTTAAGAGACAGCGGTGTTGAAGTTGTTGTTGGTCTTCGTAAAGGCGGAGCAAGCTGGGCAAAAGCTGAGGCAAAAGGCTTTGAAGTTTTAACTGTAGCAGAAGCTACTGCAAAAGCTGATGTTATAATGATTCTTCTTCCTGATGAAGATCAGGCAAGAATATATAAAGCAGAGATTGAGCCAAACTTAAATCCTGGTGATACTATTGCATTTGGTCATGGTTTTAACATTCACTATAACAGCATTATCCCTGCACAAGACATTAATGTTACTATGATTGCACCAAAAGCACCGGGACATACTGTGCGTTCTGAGTTTGTTCGTGGTGGTGGTATTCCTGACCTTATTGCTGTTGGAAACAATCCTTCAGGCAACACAAAAGAGTTAGCACTTTCATATGCATCTGCAATCGGTGGCGGTCGTACTGCTATCATTGAAACAACTTTCAAAGATGAAACAGAAACTGACCTTTTCGGAGAGCAGGCTGTTCTTTGTGGTGGTGTTACATCTTTGGTTCAAGCCGGATTTGAGACTTTAACTGAAGCTGGTTATGCTCCTGAAATGGCATACTTTGAGTGTCTTCATGAACTTAAACTTATCGTTGATTTGATGTTCGAGGGTGGAATCGCAGATATGAGATACTCTATCTCTAACACTGCTGAGTATGGTGACTATGTTTCAGGTAAACGTGTTATCAACAAAGAATCAAAAGAAGCAATGAAAGAAATTTTGAAAGAAATTCAAGATGGTAGATTTGCAAAAGACTTTATACTTGAAGGTCAAGCAGGGTACCCTCGTATGAATGCCGAAAGAAATAACGCACGTGCTTCATTAATTGAGCAGACTGGTGTAAAACTACGCGAAATGATGCCGTGGATATCAGCAAACAAAATAGTAGATACTACTAAAAACTAAAATAGCGACGCAACTTCTGCGTCGTTATACCCCAAGGGCATTTGTTCCCTGTCGGTCAGTGCACCTCGTCACGTACAATAGTACGCTTCCTCACTAGACTCCTTGAATTTACATCACTTTTTTAGTTTTTTTAAACTCTATTTTTCTTTATAAAAGAGCGGTTTCATTAAGTAAAAACTTCCAAATCTTTGTTATAATCTTTATAAACAATTGACAAAAGAAAGTATGGCTTTAAAATAATTTAGACTAGGTTAAAACCTAGGTTACGAAAAGTTTACAAGTTTACATGTAAACGAACATAATAAAAAGAGAACTCTTGGCAAAACGCATATTTATTACAGCTACAAATACTGATATTGGTAAAACATATACTACCAAACTGCTTTTAAAATCATATGCTTCGCGTGGGTTGCGTGTTGGTGTGATAAAGCCTATTGAAACTGGTGTCAGGAATGGGTTTTGCCCTGATGGAAGCGAACTTTTGAGTTTGGTTCAAGAGCTGAATCCAGAGTTTAAAGATATAAGCGTTGCAGATATTGTGCCAATTACTTATGAACTTCCAGCCGCACCTTTTGTAGCTTCAAATAATAAGCCACTAAATATGAATACCTTACATGTATCGATACAAAAACTTGAAAAGCTTTGTGATGTATTAATTATTGAGGGAGCGGGCGGATTATATGTACCGGTGGATGAAAAGTATATGATGATTGATCTCATCAAAGAGTTTCAAGCTTCGGCACTTTTGGTTACACATTGCTCTTTAGGTTGTATCAATGATACTCTTTTAAGCAAAAAAGCCTTGGAAGATAAAAATATTTCCCATATCGTAGGCTTTAACTGTAAAAAAGAAGACAGTGATTTCTTACATGTAAGCTTGCCTTATTTTAAGCAGAGCGGTTTTGAGGTACTAAAAATAACAACTGACATTGACACACTGAGTCAACTCTTGTATAATTTGTAAATTAAATACCTTTAGGATGAAAATGCAGCATTTAATACGAACTGATGATTTTAGTAAAGAGGAAATTTTAGCAATTTTGGCTGATGCCAAAAAATTTAGTGACGGTCGTTTTGAAAGAATTTTAGAAGATAAAATTATTATTACACTTTTTTTTGAAAACTCTACACGCACTAAAAGCTCTTTTGAAATTGCCGCAAAAAGACTCGGTGCCGAAATAGTACATCTTGATGTTGCAAAAAGTTCTACAAAAAAAGGTGAAACACTTGTTGATACGGCGATGAATCTCGATGCTATGGGACCCAATGCTATAATAGTGCGTCATGAAAATGCCGGAGTACCTCAAATTCTTTCCAAATATACAAAGGCAAGTATAGTCAATGCCGGTGACGGTGCACATGCACATCCCTCACAAGCACTTTTAGATTTATATACCCTAAAAGAGCATTTTGGTTCACTTAAAGACAAAAAGATTGCCATTGTGGGAGATATTAAAAACTCACGGGTGGCAAACTCAAACATAGAACTTCTAACACGTTTTGGTATGGAAGTTATTTTAGTGGCACCTCCGCATTTTTTACCAAAAACAACGTTAAGAACTACACACTATTTAAAAGAGATTATTGATGAAGTAGATGCTATTATGAGCTTAAGAACGCAAACAGAACGCCACTCTTCACAAAGTTATGCCTCGCTTAAGGATTACGCTAGTGATTTTTGTATAACAGAAGAATTAGTAGGTGACAGAGATATTATACTTCTTCATCCCGGTCCAGTGCACAGAAATATAGATATATCTGACGCTATGCTTGAAGACAAACGATGTAAAGTATTGCAACAGGTTAGTAATGGCGTAAATATAAGAATGGCGATACTTAAAAAACTGATTGTCTAAATATGAGTTTTGAGCAAATAAATATTTTAGCAAAACAGAAAAAACCTTTTTTGTTTATCAGTGACTTTAAAGGTGAAAAAGTCGAGGTTGTGTTGCTTGAAGAGTTACAAGAGGCAGACATAGAATTTTGTATTAATGAGAAGTATGATTATATACAACACCCCCATAAACTGCAAACAACACCTATAAAGTTTTCAGAGTATAAAAAAAAATTTGATGCCGTCATTGAAAAGATAAAATCTGGTGAGACCTATATTCTCAATCTTACTCAGCAGACACCTATAAAAACCCAACTCTCTTTAGCAGAGATGTATGAAATGGCAAATGCACATTATAAACTGCGCTACAAAGATGAATTTCTTTGTTTTTCTCCTGAAAAATTTATACAAATTTCTAACAATACTATTCATACTTTTCCTATGAAAGGAACAATTGACGCCTCAAAAGTAAATGCACAAGAGAAAATATTAACAGATGAAAAAGAGATGGCAGAGCATATAATGATAGTTGATTTACTAAGAAATGATCTCTCCATAGTTGCCTCAAATGTTCAGGTGGAACAATTTCGCTATTTGCAGAGTATAGAAGCGGGAGAGAAAAAACTATTGCAGGTAAGTTCCCATATAAGCGGATCTTTACACGATAATTGGCAAGAAGAATTAGGTACACTTTTGCAAACGCTGCTTCCTGCAGGAAGTATCAGTGGTGCACCAAAAAAAAGTACCGTTAATATTATTGAAAATATTGAAGGATATAACAGAGGTTTTTTCAGCGGAGTATTTGGCGTTTTTGACGGAAACAGTTTCGATAGTGGTGTAATGATACGTTTTATAGAAAAAACGCCGCAAGGGTATATATATAAAAGTGGAGGGGGCATCACCTTGGACAGTGATGCACGACGCGAATATAAAGAGTTGCAGGATAAAATATATTTACCATGAAAAATAAAATATTAGAATAATTTTTCAGATGAGTCCAAGTCTTTGAATTGGTACTCTCTTATTCTCTTGTATTGTTTTAGCTTATTTTAAAATTGTTATTTCTTTTTCTTGGGGTCTTGCTATCAGATGGCAATAGTATAAAATTTAGGAGATACCGTAAAAGTAGAGATTGAGGATAATGCAAAAACAGTTTCAATCATTTATAGAGGGGCAGAGTCAAAATAACAAGATTTTGTTTCAATTTAAAGTGTCGAAAAAACTAGCTTAATTTCAGATTGATTGGGTTATAATAGATCTAAAATAAATTAAAAAAGAGCAGGGATTAGAATGTATATAGAAGATTTGAAGTTTTCATTGTGGGCTGATTTTATCGAAAGAGATTATCTAGATAAAGAATTTAAAAAATTAGTAGAAAGTAAAATAATAAACGGGGCTACTTCAAATCCGGCTATCTTTAAAAATGCAATTTTAAACTCTCCTGCATATAAAATACAACTCGAATCACTTAATGGGCTCTCTGCAAAAGAAAAATATGAGGCTGTAGCAATTTATGATATACAAAAAGCTGCAGATATTTTAAAACCATTGTATGAAAAAGGGGATGATGGATATGTGAGTATTGAAGTTGATCCTTTTTTATGTGATGATACGCAGGCAACTGTAGCAGAGGGTAAAAGGCTTTTTCAGACAATAAATCGACAAAATGTTATGATTAAAGTTCCCGCTACTGAAGCAGGATATAGTGCTATGAAAGAACTGACAGCTGTAGGGATTCCGGTAAATGCAACACTGATTTTTAAAAAATCTCAGGCAATATACTGCGCAGAGGCTTTCAAAGAGGGGATGCAACTTTATGGAAAAAGTGTCGACACGGTAATTAGCATCTTTGTCAGCAGAATTGATCGTGCACTTGATGCAATGTTAGTGGCGAATACAATTCAAACAGCACTCACAGGAATATACAATGCTTCTGTTATATATGAAGAAATTCAAAGTATGAATGTACCAGGCTGTAGAGCACTTTTTGCAAGTACGGGTGTGAAAGATAATTCGTTGCCGCCTTATTATTATGTTGAAAAACTTTTGGCTTACAACAGTGTAAATACTGCCCCTGTTGATACTATAAAAGCTTTTCATGAACATGGTTCACATAAAAAAGTTTTACCAATTGACAAAAGTATTATAAATGAGCATTTTGTGCATATAGAAGAAATTGGCATTAAAATAGATGAGGTCCTCCAAAAGCAAATAGATGATGGATTAGAGATATTTAAAGAGGCATTTAAAGAGATATTGGAGGTATTATGAATACACAGGTGGATGTCAGCAAATTAACGTTTGAACAATTAAAAAAAGTACGGGTGCATCTGAAAAAGATGATTGAAGTTGGCGGTAGTGATTTACATGTAAAGGCTAATTCTGTAATGAGGGCTAGAATTAACGGAAATATTGTACAGTTTTCCGGAGGTGTTTTTTCTAAAGAAGATGTTTTGACATTTGCCAAAGAACTCTTAAAAGGGCGTTTTGGTGAATTTGTCGAGAAAAAAGAACTTGACCTTGTCTATCCTTATGATGAGAATAGCCGTTTTCGTGTCAATATCTTCTTTCAAATGGATGGGGTATCCGCAGTATTTCGTGTTATTCCTGTTAAAATTCCCTCTTTTGAAGAACTTTATTTGCCTGATATTGTAAAAAGTTTTACGCAAAGAGAGAGAGGATTAGTCCTTGTTACCGGTGTTACCGGTAGCGGTAAATCTACAACACTTGCAGCACTTATAAATGAAATCAATCACAATAAAAAGAAGCATATTATTACAATTGAAGATCCGATTGAGTTTGTGCATAAAGATAAAAACTGCATAATTAATCAACGATCTGTCGGACAAGATACTCTCTCCTTTGGTACAGCACTTCGTGCAGCACTTCGTGAGGATCCTGATATTATTTTGGTTGGGGAAATGAGGGATCAGGAGACTATTAATCTGGCACTTCATGCTGCAGATACTGGGCATCTTGTTTTTTCAACATTGCATACAGTTGATGCAAAAGAAACTATTAATCGTATTATCGCTCAATTTCCTACAGATGAGCAAAACCGTGTGCGTCTCTCACTTGCAGGTCTCTTGCAAGGAGTAATATCTCAAAGACTGATTCCAACAATTGACGGCAAGCGTCGTGTTGCTCTTGAGGTTTTAGTGCGTACTCCAACAATTGAAAAATTGATTATGGAAAATAGAGATTATGAAATTCGTGATGCTATTGAAGCTGGAAAAGAACATTATAAATCACAAAGTTTTGATCAGGCTATTTTAGATTTATATGATGAAGGTGTTATATCAAAAGAACAGGCTTTGGAGAATGCAACAAGCGCATCAGACATGGAATTGAAAATGAATGGATTAATGAGTGGTGGGACAATGTCTGATATTGTGGAAGAGAGTGTAGAAAAAAATATTAATATTTCTGTTGATGATGATGATATTTTTGATTTAAAGTAAAATTTAATGCATAAATAGATATAATTCTGCCCATTTTAAAACACAAAGGACTTCATATGTTAGAAGGTATAGTTAGAGAGAGTATTGGCAAAAAGGGCACAAAAGCACTTCGCCGTGATGGTTATCTAATAGCGAATATTTATGGAAAAGGGCTTGAAAATATCAATGCTGCGTTTAAAGAAAACGAGTATATCCGTACTGTTCGTAATAAAGACACATTGGCATTTCCAGTTTCAATTAATGGAAAGGAGATGAATGTTGTTGTTCAATCATATGAGTCTCATCCGGTTACAGGAAAGCTTTTACATGTAGATTTAATGGTAGCACAACCAGGTGTTGTGTCTCATTATATGGTTCCTGTTGAGCCTGTAGGTGAAGCTATCGGTGTTAAGAACAAGGGTCTTATAAATGTTTCTAAAAGACGCTTAAGAGTAAAAGCTAAAATAGAAGATTTACCGAAATCAATTAAAATTGATGTTACTGATATGGATGTCGGTGATGCTAAACTTATTCGTGATATTGATGCATCTCAAAATGTTAAATTTACAGATGCTGATCGTGTTGCAGTATTAAGTATTATCAAAGCTAAGTAGTAGCTAATATGCTTATAGTTGGGCTGGGAAACCCTGGATCCGACTATAAAAATACACGACATAATATTGGTTTTATGGTTGTCGACGAATTTATTCGTCGACACAATGCCGTAAAACTTTCTTCTTCATCATTTCAGGGTGAACTCTATAAATTTCAAAAGTATTTTTTATTAAAACCATTGACATATATGAATCTCTCCGGAGAATCTGTTATAAAAGTAAAACAATTTTATAAACTTGAAGATGTTGTTGTAATACATGATGATTTAGATTTGCCTTTTGGAGCATTGCGCTTTAAAAAAGGTGGTGGACATGGCGGTCACAATGGTCTCAAGTCTATAGATTCTAAAATTTCCCGTGAATATATCAGAGTCAGAATGGGTATCGGTAAACCTGAGCATAAAGGCGAAGTGGCTTCTTATGTACTTAGCCCATTTAATCAAACTGAACAAAAATGTCTCCAAGAATGGATAAACAAAAGTTGTGATGCAGTAGAATTTCTATTGACACATTCACTCGAAGATACAAGCTCAAAGTATTCTCAAAAGGCTATGATATGCTAGCTTTTAAATATATATCTATGCATTATATAAAATATTTTTTGATTATATTGGTAGCATTGGTTTTATTTGTTGTAGGTTTTGATTATATGGGGAGCGCAGAGGAGTTGTCAAAATCCTCTGCTAACCTTATTTTAATTTATTTGGTATATAAATCATTTTTCGCAATTGATATTTTATTGCCTGTTGCCCTTGTGTTTGGCATGATATCTACAAAAATATATCTTATACGTTCAAATGCGCTGGTTTCATTCTTTTCTTTAGGGTATTCAAGGGTTGATGTATTGCGCCCCTTTGTATTTGTGTCAACTGCTGTAATTATACTTTTTATTGCCCTGCATGCCTGGTCAAATTTTGCCAGATCAGAAGAATTTTCTAAAAATATAAAGAAAAATGCACAATATTTGAGTCCTACACGAGATCTGTTTTTTGCTTATAAGGGCAAATATATATACTTTTCAAAATTATTGCCGTTACAAGAAACAGCAAAAAACATTCGTGTTTTTGATGTTGAAAATGAGTCTTTAAAAGAAGTTGTAGTTGCCAAGTCTGCAAGATATATAGATGATTATTGGTTTATCAAGCGAGCCGACATTATCAAAAAACCTGATGATTTATCTCTTGCTTCACCGGGAATTACGGTTACAAAAGTAAAAGATTTGAAAATTTTGGAGAAGTTTCGCCCTAAAATGCTTGATCAGGTATATGAAGGCAAAGTAAATTTTACAATCAAAGATGCTGTTGATGCTATGCGTTTATTGAATAAACAAAACATTAATACAGATAATATTAAAGCAGCACTGTATAAAATATTTATTTATCCATTTTTTGTTCCTTGCCTTATTGTTATTATATTTTTCTTTGTACCTATGAGTGTACGTTTTTTAAATGTTTCTCTTTTTACCTTCGGTGCAATTTTGGCTACTCTGCTTACTTGGGGCGTTCTTTTTTTCCTTATAAAACTTGCAAATAATAAAGTTATATCAAGTGAAATCGGAATAATTGTTCCGGTTATTCTACTCGCTATTTTAGCTTTCTTACAGTGGCACAGGCACAGATCCTCTACATCTTAGGCACTTATAAGCACATTTTGGGTAAAATCATTTAAAAAAGATTTGGAATTTTTATGATTGATTTTAAAGCATTGGCAAGAGAATATGGTACACCGTTATATGTGTATGATTTTGATTATATGTCAGAACAATATACAGAGTTAAAAGAGGCTTTTAAGGGGCGTAAGTCTATTATCGCTTATGCTGTGAAAGCAAACTCAAATTTGAGTGTGGTCAGACATTTTGCAAAAATGGGAAGCGGTGCTGATTGTGTATCAATCGGAGAAGTGCGTCGTGCATTTTTAGCGGGTATCCCTGCGTATA
>Ga0256842_1001453_pt1 | contig 18856 bp, 21 predicted proteins | sample 4559240metaG_FD_185973 | JGI IMG/M metagenome (GOLD analysis project Ga0256842, IMG submission 185973) | Hydrothermal vent microbial communities from Guaymas Basin, Mexico - 4559-240 | ecosystem: Environmental > Aquatic > Marine > Hydrothermal vents | place: Mexico: Guaymas Basin | collected...
GTGATCATAAAAATCGATGCAAGTATAAAAATCATGATGCTGAAGATCACGAAGATAAATAGATTCTTTCCTCCACGGCGAACGAGCGAATGGAGAGAAAAGGCGAATAGATGACTCATTTGTCGACCTTGATCGTTGAAGGAAGTTTCCTTGTGATTGGCGAAGGAGCATAAGTAAAAGCGGCAGGAAAATAATCCAACATTTCAGGCCCTTCGTTGAAGGGCGCAAAAATATCAGATAGTGACCTGAAGCGCAAAAAACGCGCCTCGGTCGCCACGGCCATATCAGGAAGGCCTATTATGCGTACTGCCGCTGCAACCTCACTCTTGCCGAGAGAGATTCCACGTGTTTTGATAAAAAAAAGCGACTCGGACACAAACAAAAATACAATCGCAAAAACGAGCGCAAAAAAAAGAACGACTCTTCTACGCATCAAGACTTTCTATGAGAGATTCATCGATCTCGTCGAAACGGACGATTTTTTTGCCATGATGATCGCGCATGAAATTCTCGGCCGCCTCTTTTGTGGCAAACGGAATCAATTCATTTCCCATAGGCCCCAACACATCGCTACCTACAACATACCATGCCTTTTTGGCAAGAATAGGCTTGAGAGTATAGTAGTCACGGACTACCATTTTGACGATGTGGTTTTTTATATCCCCGTAATCTCCCCATCTATTCGGATCGAGGTAAAATTTCATCATATCCTTGACGCCATCAAAAGCCAGATGGGCCATTTTTTTGTTCTTCTCGTAGTAGATAAAGGCGGCCCACCTGGGATGTTTATACACGAACATACCGCAAACCGGACATTTGTCCTGCTCGGAAATATCCGGGGCTATGCCGGAATCTTTGACTTTACTGCTATTTGCTCCACAACAACTTTGCGCGCTTTTGCCCCTTTTTACTTCCCACAGGTACAAAGCCACAGCCTGAAGCTGTTTTTCAGGCATTGGTTTGCACAATTTCTTCGTTTTAAGGGCGGCTTTTAGCTCGTTGATACGGCCGTACGCATTTACATCCACGGGTTTGCACATTTTTTTGTATATCTTTTCACCCATCGGATACATTTTCATCCGCTTCTTTTTCGCGATCATCATCGAATCTTTGGCCAGACTCTCCTGTGCCATTTTGAATGCCGTATCGAAATTTACAATCTTTCCGCCGTATCTTTTTTGGAACTCTTTGGCGTCTTCGATGGTGGCAAAAGCGATCTTACTGACCCTGCTCATCGTACCTTTCACCTTCGATCCAACGACATAGTAGGCACTTTTGGCATCGACAAGTTTTCCGCTTTTGGCATCGACTACGAGAATCTTTTTGACGTGCTCCTTGATATTTGGCCAGTCTGCGGCAAGGCAGCGTATGGAGCAGTACTGTTTTTTGCTGCCGTCATCGAGCTCCACTGCATGCGATGTCTTGTAAAACATCTTCAGATTCATTCCGCAGACGGCACACCACATCTTTTGTGGTCCTTTTTGAATCAGCTGCAAAGAACCCTCGGCCATTTTACTGAAGTGCGCCGCATGTGCTCCTGTGCCCACCACCACAAACAGTGCTAATATCGCCATCCATCTTCTCATACTCTTATCCTTTCTATGAAAAACCAAATTCAAGGACCTTCCCAGCAAGCCAATATCACATATCCAGGTAATGGATCAATCCGTACGTAAATTTATCGATCGGCATAATTCGGCTGCCGCCATATCGTTTGACAAAAAGCTCGGCCCTTGCCTTGGAAGAGAGAGGGATGAGATCGTCGCCATGTGGACCAACCAACCGGCTTCCGAAAACATACCATGCCTTTTTGGCATCGATCTTTTCTCCGCTGAGAAAATCTTTGACATACATCTTTTCCACTTCCTTGCGGCTTTTTACACCATATTCGGGAAATTTTTCCGGATGAAAATAGAAATTCATCATCGCCTTGACACAACAAAACTTGATATGGCGACCATCTTTCAGCACCATTTCAGTCTCGAATTTGGGATATTTGCCTATTTTGATCTGGTAAACCGGATCGTACGCCCCGAGATCTTTATTTGGCGCAGTCTTGTCGGTATTGGCAAACGCAGCGATACACAAAAGCAGTACAAACAGTTTTTTCATTGAAAATATCCTTTAAAGAAGATCACGTTTTTTGAAAGCATTATATCCAAAAAAGGCGAACAACATTCCCAATATAACAGGATACAGAACCGCATAGACTATAAGCAGGGAATGGCCAAGCGAGTCCAAAAGATAATAGGCAACCGGACCTATTACGGTAAGCTCCGGATCGAACAGCGCTATCGCTCCTATGCGAAAAGTTTCGATGGGATTCAGCATCGCAATGGTTATGATCAAATCGTCGGAGATGCGATTTTGCATCATCAATCCAATCAACGCCACATCGATAAAAGCCAAAAGAACGATCCAGACCGCAAAAGATAAACCGATGGCCACATCATGCGATTTGACCAGCGTAGAGATAAAAAATGCAATTCCCAAAAACACTACACAGATAGAGAAGATAAGCATCGAATAAAGAGTGATCATGGCCCATGGCATCTGATTTCCGCCTTTGTACAGTCCCCATGCCACGCCGATAAAAAGAGCTATGACGACAGGAAAGAAAACGGTAACGAAGCGGCCGATGAATTTTCCCCAATAATACTCTTTAAGAGAGATGGGGAAAGAGAGCATATATTCAAGCACGTTGCTCTCACGGTCTCCCGCAATCGATTTGACTGTCGTAGTCAAGATAAAGATTGGCAAAATTATGATCGTCACCTGAATGAAAACCAACAGCAGCCTACTGAGCCCCGTAAAGCCCATCACTACCGAATCCGTAATACCACTGATAAAAAAGAGTCCCATCAAACCGCCAAATACAAAGGCATAGACATAGAACCACTTCGCCCTAAGGCTCTCTTTTATATCAAGATACGCGACAAGTCCCAAATTTTTCATCGTCCCCTCTTTATCACCCGGCGGCGTACTTCATCGAAATTCACCACATCGTCCGTGCCGGCCTCTTTTTTGTTTTTATAGGCGGTAAAACCGTACCCCATCGGGGTGATCTTCGTGGTCGTATAAACTGCCTTCCTGGCATCTATCCACTCATCGGTTTTGCCGTCCTTGACCCAGATAATCGCATCTTTTTCCCATGGAATCTTCTCTTCTTTGAACCATAGAATCGCACATCCTATATCGTCGAATTTATAGTGCTTATGGGTCCCGGGATCGACAACATCGACGGCATATTTGCGCTCGCTGATCGCCATTTTGCATCGTTCGCACATATCGCGATCCCAATGCATCTTTTCAGGTAGTCGCCAGTCGCGTTTTTCACATCCGCTGACGACTAAAATTGACAAAAAGATCACTATAGGCAGAAGCGATGCGCCAATAAATCTACTAAAGCCTTTCATCTTCTACTACCTTGCCCAGATCCATATAGATTTTACGGTTTGCCAAGCCCTCGACCTCTTCTATACGATGCGTAATGAAAATAGTGGAATGAGGATAGTCGATGCCGGATAGGAGTTTGTAGAAATGTTCTCTTGCTTTTGGGTCCAGATTGGCAGTTGGCTCGTCGAAGACGAAAAGTTTGCTTTTTCTTGCCAATGCAATCGCAATTAAAAGTTTCTGCTTCATTCCACCGGAGAGTTTGAAAAATGGTTTTTGCATCTGAGCGTCGATATCCAGATCCATCGCTTTCGCCTCTTCCGCGATACGACTCGATGGCGTATCACTACTTCGTTCCACATACTCCAAAAGCTCCGCCACATTCAGTTTCACTGGCGGCGGCAGCTGAGGAATGAAACTGATCTCTTTCAACACTTTCGTACGCGATTTGATCGGGTCTAGGCCCTCTATTTGGATCTTGCCGCTATCTATATGATAAAAACCCAGCATGGAGCGCACGAATGTGGTCTTTCCTGCACCATTGGGGCCCATCATCGCGATCTTATCACCCAGATCTATAGAGATGGTGACATCATCGAGCACCCGCTCTCCCATAAACTGCTTGACTACATTGCGCGCTTCAACGATTTTTTTATCAGGCATTTGCTACACCAGATCTTTAAGGCGGAAATTGAAACTATATGCATCGGTATGGCACACATCGAAACATCGTGCACATAGCGTACAGTCACCGTTGACAACCATCTGCTTCGTGACACCTTTTTCTTTGCGTTCTTTATCGTGTTTCGGTTTTGTAAACTCGATGACATGATCTTCAAAACATGCAACCAGACACGCGCCACAATGGTCGCACTTGTCCATATCCCACTGCACTCGTGTAGCGCTCGCCCAACCCAGAAGGTTATACGTGGTGCCGACTGGGCATATATATCTACACCATGCACGTCTCGAATAGAAAATTTCAAAAAGCAGTATCAGCAATACCCAGACAATAGCCAGGCTCCAGCCATATACGATAATACGACTGATGATGCCGATAGGATTGATCACTTCGAATATCAAAAATCCATCGATTGCCGTCAACACGATAAAAGCGGCCCAAAAGGCGAATCTTATCCGCGGATCCCAGTTTCTCTCCTTGATGATTTTTTTTCGAACCAGATTCATATGGATCGCTTCGCCAATCTCGCTCAAGACACCATAAGGGCATGCCCAAGCACAAAAACTTTTACCTCCTACAAGAAGATAAAACACGGCGATTGTGACCGAACCGATAATCATATTGGTATGCAGCACATGAGTCGCGGCCCAGGTTTCGATTGCCGTAAACAGATCGATAAGGTGGAAACCCAAAAGCCGCGATCCGTTCATTGTCCCTTCCAACAGCTGCACATCAAGATGATAGGAGATAAAAAAGGCGATATTGATAACAATGACGCTCATCCAGCGCCAAAATCTCCATGTAGGGCGGACGGCCCCGCTCTTTGTCCTGTAATAGAATGTGGACCAGAAAGGGGTGTAAATTATGTCGCGAATATTATCTTGATACCTATCCATATATCTATCCTTTACTTGGAAGCGGCTTCCATCTTCTGCGCAAACGTACCTATCTCTTTGCTCAATGCTTTGATTTCATCATCACTCATTTTCGTCAACAATCCATACATTACATAGTTTTTACGTTTTCCGGATTTAAAATCGACAAGCGCCTGATAAACTTCGGATTCGTTTTTTCCAACCAGTTTCGGACCGATGATTCCCTCTCCATTGACACCATGACAGGAAGAGCATTTCTGCTTGTAAAGAGGGCTTACCTTGAAAGCCATCATATTTCCGGCACGCTCTTTGAGAGCTTTGAGCTTCTGCTCGGCTTCATTCTCTTTTTTCTTGGCTTCCTGAGAGGCCGTCGTCGTGGGAGCCTTTTGAATAGGCTGCACGGTCTGCTTCAAATGAACCTCTTGGTGCGATTTGCGTATAACCTCCTGTATCTGCTTGAGGCGTTCAGCTTTTACATCGAGTTGATACATGAAGTACATGGCCCAAAGTGCCAACAGTGTCGCAATAGCGGCTATTATGTGTCGGATCATTCTCTCTCCCTTCTTATTTTCTGAATTTGTTTATTGAATAAAGCAATCTCATTGGCTATACTTTTGAGCTTTTCATCATCAATTTGACTGACAAGCTCTTTCATCAAAACGTTTTTCTCTTCACCTGTTTTGAAGGCGATCAGTTTTTTGTAGATAAATGTGCCATTTTTATCCAGAAGCGACGGCCCTATAACGCCATTGGCATAATCATCGTGACATGGCGAACATCGCACGACAAAATCCTTGCTCAACTTCTTGATCTCCATCGTAATCAAAACTCTCTCGTATGGAGAGTGTATATGAAGATAGGCATCGATCGTCGTTCGGGTTTTCGGCTCCTCTTCGGTCGTATTTTTCTCTTTATTGTAAGAGTAGTAAAACTGCCCGCTGTTCTCTTCCGATTTTTCACTGCCGGCACTCTTCTTGACCGCCCCTTTTGTCACTTTTATCTGTGGTGCGGATTGTGTCTTTGCAGCCTTTTCCTCTTTTTTTTCCTGACATCCCCAAAATAGCGCAACAAAAAGAAGAGCTACAACCGATATCTTTATCTTTTTATCCATACTGTACCTCTTTTTTGCCATATATATCGGCATATGTTTTACGTGGTATCACCTTGATCACATCCGTAGGACAAAGCTCCACGCATGCACCGCAGCCGTTGCATGCCTCTCTGATTTCAGGAAGCATTCCTCCACCTTTGGCGTTTACCATCCCTATCGCCAATGTATGATCCGGAAAGAAAGGGCACATATCCGCGCAAATCGTACAAGACTCTTCACCTCGATGTTTTTCGAGCTTTTGCAACAGCTTCTTCTGTAAAACCACTTTTTCTGGATCGTTTGGATCTATGGTCACATTGCGCGAACGTCTCTCCTCTTTTGAAAGTACCTTTGTATGATCATAGATTCTATCGATCGCGCTGTCTGGGACTGGCTTTTTGATCTTGGCCAGACATCCATCCGGATTATGAACGAGCGCGATCCCCATATGGACAAACTCTATACTGTCATGCTCATGATCGAGCGCTCCACTGGGACATGCCAAAATACACGGGAAAGCTTCACACAGATAGCATCCGCGATCCCTTGGCTCGATATAGGCCATTCCCACTCCGGCACCCCCGTCCATATCCTCAAGTATAATCGAATCGTAAGGGCATACCTGTAGGCACTGCCCACATTTGATACACAACCCGAGAAACTCTTTTTCAGGCACTGCGCCGGGCGGCCTGAGCCGGGGCTCCTTTGGCTCAAGGTAGGGCTTTGCCCCAACTCCGGCGGCAACCACGAGACCCAACACGCCAAGGCCGCTCATTTGCTGTATAAATTTACGCCGTTTCTTCTTCTCTTCCGGTGTCATTTAAATACTCCCTTCTCAAGATCTTTTTCAAACATTACGGGATGGCTGTCTTTCAGCAACAGAACAGGCTGAGATATCGGGGCCAATCTTGCCAAAAAATTCATTATCGATATGATTGGTGAAGCATAGAAGAATTTGATATTCGGGTTCAATAACCAAATCTTGTCCGCATAGTAAAACAGCAAGTATGGTGTATCCCCGATACCATCTCCATTTTTGTCGAATCCCTCATAATCGTCCCAATAGTTACCATCCCAATGGTTTTTTATGGAATGAAGCGTTACCTTGTCGTCATCCACGACATGCTCTATATTGCCTTTGAATATATTTCCGACAATATTGTTGGAAATACTGAGCGAATGAAAATGGATGCCTTCTGCATTATATAGAATGCGGTTATTTTCTATCGTATTGTTCTGATCGGGCTGAAAAGGAGATCTATCGATATAAAGCCCCCTGGCACAATAGATCATAGTATTGTCTTTAAGCGTAAAATTGCTGGCATCCTTCAATCCTATTCCAAGCCCTGTCGTACCCAAAGAACTTTTGATGACATTTCCGATCGCGATGCTGTCTTGCGAATACATAAAAAATATACCGACCGAGTTATGCTCATATGTATTGAAAAGCACATCGTTCTTTCCAGCATACATGAAATGTAGAGAATAACGGCTATATTCGCCAAAATTGTGCGCAATCGTGTTGCCATGCGAATACCAGACGACAAAATCCCGTGATTTCGTTACGTAATTTTCACTCAGATTGTTGTCGTTGCTATACCATACCCGAACCGCATCTCCGCGCAAACCAAGCGAAAAGGGCTTGGAGCGTATCCAGTTGCGGGTGATTTGCGAACGGTTCACCTGTTCCATGTCTATCCCGAACAGGCAATCGTCGATATGGCAGTTATCTACAGTAACGTGCTCCGCTTTTTTAATGGAAACGGCTGCATCGACTCTCTCGTGTTCAGCGCCGCTATGCTTGATCGTTAGATTCTTTAGCGTCACATACGAACTGCGAATCGTCACCACAGTACCGTTTCCATCGCCTACAATCTTTGCACTTCGATCGTCAGGCCCTTGAATGATGAGCGGCTTTTTGATAATTATATTTCCATGGTATTCACCCGAAGGCAGTTCGAGCTTCGAACCCGGTGCAGCCTGGTCGATAGTATCTTGCAATACATTATCTCGCCCCATCATTATGGCTACGCCGAGTACCATCATCAATACCGCTCTTTTCACCGGATGAAATCCTTACGCTTTCTGCGTCGCCAATTTTCGTGCTTTGCGTTTTGAAACGATCGCAAGCAGACTAAACAGACTGATAGCCAGCAGCAGCCAGAACCCTATTGTGGGATAGGAGTGGGTCGTAAATTGAGCCACTTTGCCATCTCCGAAAACCGTCGGGGTAAAGGGTTTGATCTTGAAAGCCCCCCAATCGTGCATATGATGTCCGAACCAATAGAGCCAATAGGCATAAAAGCCCAGGAAAATTATCGGCAAAAAGACAGGAATCAGCATCAGCAAGTCGAGGATTTTTGCATCGTAAAGCATGTAATACACCATCAAAAGTGCCAACAGAACCAGGGCATAAGGCGCCAGTGCACGCAAATATGGTGCGCCACGCTCCATTGGATCCATCCCGATGTAGTGGTTGATCGTATTCATCTCATGAACATCTCCACTGAAACCATCGAAGTGATAGTAAACCGGAATACCTTCCGGAAATGCCTCTTTGGGATAGTTTGGCGCTTCCAGTGCCACATACCAAATAGGGGCGGTCACGACAAAGAGTTCGGCGTCCTCCTCGATCATTTTCTTAAGATCCCCCACTGCTTCTTTGGGTGCAGAGGGGCTGACATATCTATCTTTGGCGTAGTAGTTCCAAACTTTATAGGAAATTTCCGGAATCTGATCCGCTTTCCCAATTCTTGCCAGCTCTACCACATCATGCGTAAAAACAGCGGGTATGACGAACCAGTACATCAAAATACCAAAGGCAATCAATGTAAAAATACGCGCCTTCATCATCGAACTTTTCATAGTCGATCCTTTCGTTGGAAGAGTTTGATTTTCGGTTGATTATAGTCCAAACAATCAGACAATTATTTGACGCATATCAAATAATCGAAAATATATCATCGATTTAGATAATTGACGAAAAATTGCCTCATTGTTCAGTCAAATTTACAGGAGAAGAAGCCGGAAAATCCGGCTTCTTTAAGAGGATTAGAACAGGTTGGCGTTCTTATCGATCCACTTGAGATATTCGATGATATCTTCTGCTTGTTGCTCTGTCATACCTTGGTTAGGCATGCGCAGGTTGAAGTAGTTGATCATAGACTTGATGTACGGATCGTCGTACATTTTTTCGGTGTGCAAGATCCACTCTTTAACCCATTTTTCACCATTTTTGTGACGCTGGAGAACACCTACAAGGTCTGGCCCGGAGCTTACTTTACCGATAACGTGACATCCGTTACATCCACCTTCGAGATAGGCTTCGTGACCACGTTTTGCGGCTTCGCTCATCGGTGTAGCGATCTTGCTCACAAGAAGGTCTTTGGCTCTAATACCGACATCGGCCGTTTTGACCATATATTGCCATATCATGTTTTCAAAGAGAATCGCTTTTTCGAGATCACCTTTTTTGTAATACTCGTCAGCTTTTTTCTTCTCCTCTGCGATCTTGCTGTACTGATCGAGAGCATCTTCGACAAGTTGCTTGACGACCGGATATTTTTCGTAATGGTTCTCTTTCAGGAACTTCACGACGCTTTGGATGACTTTATCTGTCGCAGCGTTTGTCGCGACGATTTTTTCGTACTCTTTCTTCAGCTCTTCAGGAGACATTTTGGCCACCTTCAGTTTATGTGCTGAAACGTACTTTTTGTTCGGATCTTTGACCATCAGATATCCCATCATCTCCAGGTGCAGAGCTGAACAGAATTCTGTACAATAGTAAGGGAATACCCCTTCACGATCGGCTTTGAATGTCAACGCTACCGTCTTACCCGGCTCCAAAGATGCATGAACGTTGTAGTGGTCCACGGTAAATCCATGCGTTTCGTCTTCCGCTCGTTCGAGGTTTGTCAGATAGAACGTCACCGTATCGCCCAGGTTAACCGTAACGTGCTCTGGGTTGATGTGCGAACGGACAAGCGTGCCATATACATAAACATGGTTACCTTTTCGAACGATCTTTTCCTGTCCTGCAAGCGTTTTGCCTCTATGGGTTTTACCAGTAAATGGATTGGTGCCCATTTTATACCGTACATGTGGATGCAGTTTGCTTGCACGGATAGCTACAGCCTGGTGAGGCTCGCCCAGAGGTACCGGCATATCGTAAAGCAGCTGCATTTTTTTGCCTCTGATGTCGATAAGCTGGTGGTTTTGCGGATGCAAAGGCCCTATCTCGTTGAATCGGTCGATTGCAAGCTTGTTCAGCGCAATGACATATTCACCCTGAGGGTCTTCACTTTTACCTTCCATACTACAAAGGTGACCGATGTTATAGTTGACGTTTTGGCGATCTTGAACTTTACATGTCAGATAGTTCCACTTTACGACTTGGCTGTCGACATAGAGTGAAGTATAGATCTCACCATCTTTTTTCCAGTTCTTTCCAAACTGGTTATGCAATGGCCCAAGTCCAAGTTCCGCTTGACAGTGCGCTGTCTTTTTAAGATCGATGATTGGAATACCGTATGGATCTTTACCTACGAAATCGTTGGCATCGATCGCTTTTTTGATCTTGTCCCAGCTATAAACCGTAGCATGTGTGTCGAGTTTACCGCAGACGACGATATATTTACCGTCAGGGGTCACATCCACACCATGTGGAGATTTTGGCTCGGGAATCAGAAAGAGTGCTTTGTTTTTAACGGCTACATCGATAGGAACGACTTTGTGACCGTTGATCACTTTTACATTCTTTGGATTTTCTGCCAGTTTTGCAAGCTTCTTCCAGTTATATACATGCAGGTAATCGGTATCGTTACGGCTACATCCGGCTTCAAACGGAGGAAGACCCTTTTCGATTCCGCCTGTGTACATTTCGGAGTTGAAAGAGTTGGTGAATCCCCATCCATAGCTTGCCTCTTTTCCGGCATCGGAAAGATCTTGCATGTATGGCGGCATTTCGATCGTGAAAGATTTCTTGGGAAGAATCTTTCCATGTTCATGATCGAATTTCCAGACTGTCACACCGCCGCGATAGGTCTCTGCATACTCTTCCATCGGATGATAGTTGTTATCCAATGGTGCGGCATATTGACACGCTTCGAGAATATATTCACTGTTTGGCGTAAAGAACGCTCCACCGTGGTCGCTTTTGAAAACCGGGTTTACAACGATCTGCTTTGTAACGAAATCGCTTAGATCGATTACGGCGATACGTGGGTTGGCTTTATCGTTGATAACAAGCCACTTGCCGTCGTATTTACCATTGGTTTCACTGAGCCCCGGGTGATGCGTATCACCCCATGTGATCTCTTTTCCGCGAATGTTCCCCTGCGCGAGAACCTTTTTGGTATCGTCGTCATATCCCCATCCTTGCCATGGCTCGGGAGTGAATACACCGATATACTTCAAAATTCTCATAGACGGAACTCCATATACCATCATCTGTCCCGACTGTCCGCCGGAGCTGAATACGATATATTTGTCACGTCCCCCGCTTGGCGTGTATGTCTTGGCTGCCGCCAACAGATCCTGTTGTGACAATCCCCGCTCTTTCATCACTTTGTCAAGTTCTGAATTTGCGGAAGCCATAGACATGCCCACCATCGTTCCGATCGCTACCATCGATAGCTTTTTGACGATCGAACTCATGCTGCCTCCTTCTTGAATTTTCCTGAAATTGCAGACTGAATTTTTCAATTAATGAAAAATATTCAAACTGCACGCTAGAATGATAGTTAATTTAACATTAATTCTACTTGATTTGTATCAATATTTTGTCACTCTATTTATTATACAAATAATTTAGAGGTGCCCTTTAGACAGATTTTCCATGCAAGGATTTTAAATATGCAGCATAAACAACCACTCCCTCTGAATGAAGAGATTCAACTAGACAATACCAAATATATAGAAAGTGAGACCGATACAAAAGGAATCATCACCGGTTGTAACGACTACTTTACCGAAATATCGGGTTATACAAAAGAGGAGCTGATCGGTCAGCCACACAATATCGTCCGTCATCCGGATATGCCAAAAATCGCCTTTAAGTTACTCTGGGACCACATCAAGCAAGGAAAAAATATTACAGCCGTCATAAAGAACCTCGCCAAAGATGGCAGATACTACTGGGTATTCACCCATTTCGAAATCATTCGTGATATCAATACGAAAGAGATCACAGGCTATAAAGCCTATAGAAAAGCTGTATCGAAACATATCAAAGGAATTCTTGACCCTCTTTACAAAAAATTGTCTAAAATCGAAAAAGAGGGAGGCATGAAAGCGAGCGAAAAGGCACTGGACGAATTTCTGCGCCAAGGCGGAGAGGATGTTGGCTTTGACAATCTGATGGAAGAGATCTACAGGTTCTATTAATCATTAAAAAGGCGTATCAATCCGCCTTTTTGAGTGCACAGCCAGTCGAACAGCCGATCGAATGGATCGTGTGCCTCGAGAGTTGCTCTATTGCCGATCATGATGAGTTTCGTTTTGGCGCGCGTCATCGCGACGTTGAGTCGGCGCCTATCCTTGAGGAAGCCTATCTCTTTGGCGATATTCGAGCGCACAAAAGAGATGATAATCACCTCTTTTTCACGCCCCTGGAAGCCATCTACACTTTTGACTTCGCAACCGATATTTTCTCTTTCGAGCATCAGCCGAATCCGTTTGACCTGTGAGAGATATGGCGTGATGATTCCGATCTCCTCCTCTTTTATGCCATTTTTTATCAACTCTTTTGCAATTTGCAATACCCACTCTGCCTCTATCGTATTCTCATAGGAGGTTGATCGTGGCGGAAGTGTTTCATCCGCATCGAGCATGGAAGTGTCGACGAATACAACCGGGCGAATGGGCTGCAATATACTTTCAAGTGGTTCATTTTCGGGTATTTGTGCAAGGTCAAGTGTTCGCGAAGCTACCGATACATCGGCTTTCAGTAATCCTTCATACATCATTTTATTGGGGAAATCCATGATCTTTTCATGCATTCTGTATTGCACTTCAAGCATCGTCCGGGATGCTTCAGACATCTGTATAAGCCTCTCGAACAAGGATTTCTTAAGAATATCCAGATCGCTTACGACAGTGGGAGGCAGCTGCTTGTGGTCGCCTGCGAGCACTACCCTTGACGCTCTCATCATAGGAAGCAGTGTCGAGGGCTCTATCTGCTGACTCGCCTCGTCTATGATGGCCACACCGAAAGTCATCTCTTCGAGTATTTCAGAGCCGATCATGCCATTGGTCGAAAGGATTACATCGGCCTTTTCGAGAATATCGCGCACTATCGAGGCCTCAAGTTCCCGTATGGCACCAAAGAAGCGCTCCACTTTTTCATCCTCTTTTATCCATTGTGCCATCGATTGAATAGTTTTGATATCCACGCCCCTATATGAGCGACCCGTCGCAGCCAGGCTTTTTACTCTCTCCTTGCTCATACCCCGAAGTCTGGCCTGTGTCGGCTTACTGTGGCGATTGCGCGCTTCGACCATCTCTTGCGCACTCTTTAGCATCTCTTTTACCTTCAAAGAGCGTGGATCGGCTTCTATGCGGGCCATCAGAGAGTATTTTGAAAGTTTTTCGCTTATGCGGGCCGGATGGCCGATGCGCACAGGCTCTACCCGACCGTTTTCTACAAGCTTTTCCAACATATTGTCCACCGCCACATTGGAGTCCGCGGCGGCAAGCACCCTCTCCTTGCGTTTTACGAACTGCTCGATCACTTCGACAATAGCCGTGGTTTTTCCGGTACCTGGAGGCCCGTGTATCAAACAGATATCTTTGCTGTTTAAAGCTTTTCCGACCGCCTCTTTTTGTTTGTCGTTTAGCGATCCGTTCAATGGCTCGAACGTTATCGCCTTTACGGCAGATGGCGTGCATAACGAAAGTATGATATCGCGTATCACAGAAAACGGCGGATCGATATGGCGCAACCTCTCCAGATTATTCTCCATTCGCTTGAATGTGACGTCGTTGACAAAAAGATCCAGCCTGATGTCTCCACTCTTGACCCATGGCGGAGGTTTTTGCAAAAATGCAACTTCTACAAAGTTTCTAGCGACCTGCATCACTGTCGCGCTCAGATCGCTCCTTAAAGGATCGCCGCGACTAACCAGAACGATATCACCACTGGAGATTTCGGTATCGATCTTGCGGTCTCTGCCAAAACGCACCAGATAGAGGTCAAATTTCCGCCCTGCACTCTTTCCTTTCAGTCCAAGAATTGCGCGGCCGTAAATCTCGCGCTCTTTTCCGCTAATTGATCTGATCTCGCCAAGCTGCATATCCATTTCCGCGCGTCGCTCCGCATCGATGAGCGCTTTGTACTCACTTATATAGTCATGGATAGTTTTGATACGGTGCTCGAGCTCACGGCTCGGAACCATGGCATGAGGAAGATTAAGATAGCTCTTTTTGGTAGGAATATAAAGGATATATCCATCCCCTTCGTAGGTTCGGACTATATTAGAGGGTTTGATTTTATATCGGCGTAGCTCTTTGTGTCGGCGCCTTTCATCCCAGCCGGCAGGCAGGATAAAAGGTAGAGGTGCCTTCCGCGCCACAGTCGTCAATCAGCAGCAGGCGTCTGGGCGGGTGCTTCGCTCTCGGCGGGTATCTCGGTGCCGTTGTCTTCCGTGCTCTCTTCGGTGGTGGCTTCAGAACCGGATTCTTCCACAGATTCTTCGGATACGGATGACTGAGCAGGCTCTTTGGGGGCAGACTCGGTAGATTCGTTGGCTGGTGCTTCGCTTTTGGGCTCTGCAGCAGGCTCTTCAGGTGCCGATTCGCTCTCTTTTTTGGCCGCACACTCCTCTTTGGCTGTCTTCAGCTGATCTTTCAGGTCATCTATTTCATTCTGCAAATTGGTGACGGCTTCTACATTGACGCCATATTTATATACAAGCTCTCCGCCATCTTTACCCTGTTTGAACGTCAACCCTATAAAGACCAGCAATATCAGCAGGAATATGGTTCGCATCCAGTTTTGCCTGATCATCATCGCAAGAATTTTCAAGAGAAAAAGCGCTCCGATGCCATAAACCAGATAGGTGCCTAAAAGCTTATGAAAACCAAGTTCACCTTTGGCCTCCTCGCCCAAAAGCGCAAAAGCGTTCGAGCCGTCCGCCTTGCCGGTAAAAAATGCGCCGGCAAAAACAATCATCGCCAATACAAGAAGAGAGAGCGATGTCACGCTCGCGGCACGGCTTTTGGTTTTTAGATTTACCAATTCTATAAGGAATACGATAACCGGAATCGCTATAGCAAAATGAACGAAAAGAGGATGAACCAGCAGTGGAACCTCGAACGGGAGTTTAAGTGGAATGTCGATAGGGGGTAACGTCATGAGAATCTCCTTTTTGGAAGATTATACATAATTTTTACTATATTGCAACTGTAAATTATTAAGGAGCGGAATTTTCAGGCGTTTCCACGTTCCATCCACAATTAATTGATATAATATTTTTATTAAAGATGGGAGAAACGAAATGAAAATAAAAATATCCACAAAAGCGGTAGCCATATCTATCGCTGCAGCATTGACGATAGGCGGATGTGCAGGCAAAAACGGCCAGGCCCCCAATAATGCCGAAAAGACGAAACAGGGTGTCTTGATCGGGACACTTGCGGGTGCTGCGATTGGAGCATTGACCAGCAAGCACCATAAAGGCAAGAATGCGGCGATTGGCGCGGCGATTGGCGCGGCTGCGGGTGGCGCGATAGGATACAGTCTGGACAAGCAGGCGCAAGAGGTTGCCGACTCGATGAACACCACCGTTAGCGACGACGAAGCGCTTGCCGCAAGGACACAAGATATCATCGTGACCAAGCACGACCGCTATGTCAAAATAACCTTCAAAAGCAAAATGATGTTCGAAACCGATTCGGCAGACCCTACACCCGAAGCGCGTGAAAAGATCATGCGTCTTGTGGATGTTCTACACAATTACCCGGATACGATCGTACAGGTCGTAGGACACACGGATAGCAGAGGAAGCTACGACTACAATCTGAAGCTATCGCAACGTCGAGCTTTCAGCGTCGCCAATTTGCTTAAAAATCTCGGAGTTACAAACAAAATCTACGCCAGAGGGTGCTCATACACCAAACCGCTTGTACCCAACGATACACCAGAACACATGGCTGTAAATCGCAGAGTGGAGATCTATCTTTACCCAAGCGAAGAAGATGTAATCGACGCATGCAGATAATGGTATAATTGCGCAAAAAAAGGATCGTAATTGCAACAGTTGCCTTCATGCCCCAAGTGTGGCAGCCAATATACCTACCAGGATGGAGAATTGCTCGTATGTCCAGAATGCGCCCATGAATGGAATCCGGAAATTTCCGAGGAGAGCGAAGATGCAGGATTGGTGGTGAAAGACGCCAATGGCAATATCCTTGAAAACGGAGATACCGTTACGGTCATCAAAGACCTGAAAGTAAAAGGTAGCTCCGGCGGCATCAAAGCCGGCACCAAGATCAAAAATATCCGTCTGGTAGAAGCTACCGACGGTCACAATATCGACTGCAAGGTTCCGGGTGTAGGAGCTATAAAGCTCAAGCAGGAATTTGTCAAAAAGGCATAATCCGCCATCGCCCCTATGGGGCGATATGGTTTCAAGATCAGGCAAAAATTATTTTGCAAAATATCTCAACTTGCTCGTTGCCATCCGTATCCTCCATAGAAGATGCCTCTATCTAAACTTCGTAAAATCCACTTTTTTGTATATTTTCTTCAGCACTTCTATATCCTTCTTGACATATTCATGATTAGGGACTATTGAATGAAAACGCATAAAATAATTTTTCGCTTCCTGATCTTTGTTTAAAATTTTAGCTGCGAACGCAGCATATTCCGCTGCAAACATATGCCCCTGCTCCAACGCTTTTTCGGCGGATTCGAGAGCCTTTTGCGGCTTTGAGGCAAGCAGATAATACCATGCGGCTTTACCGTAGGATCCGTTCGTATCGACAACTTTGGCATAGCTCTCGCACGAAGATTGATAAGCCATATTTCCCGCTCTTTTGACATAATAATCACATTTGAGCATATCTTTTCCCGCTCCACATCCGCATCCATAAACGGAGCTTGTTGCGAAAAACGCCAAAAACATAAAACCGATAGTGATTTGTCTCATTTTGTATTTCTCCTTGGCGTCTGAATTTATCTAAAAAAGTTTGTGTTACGCTTCGGTTGTCCAAAAAAATCTTCAGGAGCCTATAATGAATCCCAAACTGCATATCTTGATTATACTATACTTTCACTCATGATTTCCCTACTGATTTCAATCCTCGGCATCTACTTTTTCGTAGCATTGGGCGCCTACGCCAAATGGCAATTCAAAGAAGAGCTGCACGAGCGTTCACTCATTCTCGTTTCGGTCTATATTCTGCAGCCTTTTCTCACTTTCTGGGGACTTACGGCCCGGCCGCTCGAACCAGATATCTTCGAAGCGCCCTTCTGGTATCTCGTCATCGTTCTCGGTTTTTTCCTTCTGATGATCCCTTTCGGCCGCCACCTCTTCCCCGACAGAAAAAAACGTGCCATCTTTCTCATCGCCTCTTTGGTGGGCAACACCGCCAACCTCGGCATTCCTCTGGGTATCGCGATCTTTGGCGAAGCGAGTGTGCCTTATACGACGATGATCAATCTCGCCAACGTCCTTTTCGTCAACACGATCGGTGTCTACATCTACTCTTCGGGCAGTTTCAGTCCGAAAGAGTCGCTGCTAAACGTCATAAAAATGCCGATTCTATGGAGCGCTCTGGCGGCCCTGGCGGTCAACTTCGTCGGATGGCAGATTCCCGATGCAATCGAAGAGAACCTCAAACTCGGAGCGTATGCCTCCATCGTCATCCAGCTGCTGCTCTTTGGCATCTATCTTTCGCAGGTACGCATCGAACATATCGACTGGCTACTGGTCAAAACGGTCGGATCTATCAAATTTTTCCTGCTTCCGGGTGCGGCGTGGCTGCTTCTGCAGGCTCTTTCAATGGAGCCTTTCGTCAAATCGGTGCTGCTGATGGAGCTGCTCACCCCGCTGGCCATCGCCAATGTCAACTTCGCCGCACTCTTTCACTGCCGTCCCAAAGATGTGGCGGCACTGGTTTTTGTCAGCTCCCTCTTCTTTCTGCTCTATTTCGCGATCCTGTGGCCGATGATTCACGAATGAGCTCCTCACTGTCTGGTCTCTATGCTTACTTTTTCAAATCCATGGCTTTTGAGCAGATCTATCACTTTGACGAAATTTTGAAACTGGCTTTTGGCATCGCTTCGTATCAAAATCGACGCCTTTTTTGGATCGAGTGCCAGAATTCTCTTTTTCAATTCATCGAATGTCACACCCTTTTCGTCGAAATAGAAGCGGCCATTTTTGTCGATAACGATACTCAGGCTTTTTACGGGCGGCGATTTTTCGCTCCCTGCTTTGGGAAGATCGACAGGAATGGCTCCTTTGCTGACAAACGATGCACTCGTAAGCACGATCACGAGCAGCACCAGCATGATATCGATAAAGGGCAACACATTGATCTGATCGAATTTTCTCTTGTTCATAGGGGATTTTCTTATACTTCGCCACGATTTTTAAGCATCTGCCACTGCGCAAGAAGCACTTCGCTCTTTCGCAAAAGCATATTGTAGAGCCAAATCGTGGGAATAGCCACCACGATACCACCCGCGGTAGTCTTGAGTGCAAGAGCCAATCCCACCATGATCTCTTTTGTCTCCACCAATCCACTCTGACCGATCGTCACGAATGTCACCATGATCCCTACGACGGTTCCCAGCAGGCCGATAAAAGGGGC
>Ga0256842_1001454_pt1 | contig 18847 bp, 15 predicted proteins | sample 4559240metaG_FD_185973 | JGI IMG/M metagenome (GOLD analysis project Ga0256842, IMG submission 185973) | Hydrothermal vent microbial communities from Guaymas Basin, Mexico - 4559-240 | ecosystem: Environmental > Aquatic > Marine > Hydrothermal vents | place: Mexico: Guaymas Basin | collected...
TAAACGGTGGATAGTGGTTTTTGTGAAAAAAATACAAAAAGCGTCCTGATTCATATTCTAAGATAGACATTTTTTGTAATAAAGACGCTTCCTTATTTGTTAAAATAAGAAAGCGAAAAAATTTTATAGAAAAGGAGGAAGTATGAAAATTTCAATAATTGGAACGGGGTATGTAGGTCTGGTCTCTGGCATCTGCTTTGCTTATCTCGGGCACGAGGTGCTTGCATTAGATAAGGATGAAAAAAAGATCCAATCCTTACGAAAGGGAAAGATCCCGATTTATGAGCCAGAGTTAGACAGGTTGTTTAGTGTAGTAAGGAAGAATAAACGGATATCATTTACAACTGATTATAAAGAATGCACGAGGTTCGGAGAGTTTATATTCATTGCAGTGGGTACACCTCCCCGGGCAGATGGATCTGCTGACCTCTCTTTTGTCAGATCTGCCATAGAGGAGATCTCTAACCACTTACGAGAAGGAGAGTTAAAGATAATAGTTACTAAATCCACTGTGCCGGTTGGGACTGGTAGATGGATTAAGTCTTTTCTTGCTGAAAGACTTAAATCAAGGGGGATACCTAATCCCTGTGATCTATTTGATGTGGTATCCAATCCCGAGTTTCTGCGTGAAGGCAAGGCAGTGCAGGACTTTATGTCACCTGACAGGGTAATTATCGGGGCGGACAATAGAAACTCTGCTTGGAGGGTGGCAAGTTTATATGAAAAGGTCAATCCCACACTCTTGGTCTGTGATATCTCTACTGCCGAGATGATAAAATACGCATCCAACGCCTTTTTGGCAACAAAGATATCTTTCATCAACGAGATGAGCAAGTTGTGCGAAAGTCTAAATGCAGATATAGAGACTGTCTCGAGGGCGCTGGGATTGGATCACCGAATATCCCCTGCCTTTTTAAAAGCAGGGCTTGGGTTTGGAGGAAGTTGCCTACCCAAGGATGTCTCGGCCTTGATCTCCATAGGTAAACAACACAATGTAACTACTCCTATTCTTCAGGCAGTAATGGAGGTCAATAACGAACAACAAAGAAAACCAATCAAGTTCCTAAAATCCGTCTTCCCGTCTCTAAAAGGTGTTCGCGTTGGATTATTAGGGTTATCGTTTAAACCTGAAACTGACGATGTTCGTAATTCCCCAAGTTTAGTCCTGGCCCAAGAATTAGTAAAGGAGGGCTCTATCCTGTGGGTGCATGATCCTATAGCAATTCATAATTTTTTAAATAACCTCCATAAGTTCGAAAAGAAAATAAATGTGGCTAAAACTCCTGAGCAATTAATAACTAATTGTGATGCAGTGATAATAGTAACTGATTGGCCAGATTATAAAGACATAGATATCTCACTACTTCAAGATAAAGTTGTTTTTGATGGCCGGAATATGCTTAATCCAGAAATAATGAATCAAATTTGTAAAGTCTACGAGGGAATTGGCCGAACAAGACTAAGCAGGGAATAAACCTGATTAATTGTTCTCAGATTCCGTGTCTTTCACTCGATACTCGCTTACACTGGTGTCTCCGTATTCTCTCCTCTTAACCAATACAAGGGATTTACTTTCATCTATTTTTATTCGCTTGTAGTGTTCAAGAAAAACTCTACTTGTGGATTTCAAAATAGGATACTCATCTAAAACTCTCAGCATCGTCCTCTCCCATCTACCGTAATATGGAGGGTCTATATAGACTACGTCTACTCTTACGCCTTGATGTGCAATGAACTTGATAGAACGCTTTATCCCCCAGGGCAATATTATTATTCCTTTTTCAGGAATTAGTTTAGGTGCTATAACATAAGGCTCTTTTATCAAAGAGAGGTTTTTCTCTATTACCTTTATCACTTCCGGGTCATTCTCTACCAAGATTGCCCTATCCATTCCTCTGGAGATAGCCTCTATGGCCATCGCTCCACTACCTGCAAAGAGATCGAGAAAGGTTCCGCATTGAAAGGACTCCCCTAATACGGTAAAGACTGCTTTTCTGACTTTGGTACTGGTGGGACGAATCTTTTCAATAAATCTTATTTTCTTTCGGGCGAACTTGCCACCAATTAATGTTAAGTGCATACTAAGACAAAAACTAAAGCAATTTCTTGATCTGTCCGTTTAGTTTTTTTTGCCTTTCTTCTTCACATTTCACACACAAAAGAGCATACGGCATAATCTTTAACCTTCCCTTAGGTATTGGCTCCCCACAGGATTCGCATATCCCATATGTTCCGTGCTCTATTTTCTCCAACGCATATCGAAGCACTGAAAGGGTTTCGTATTCTTTTGAAAGAAGACCAGCAGAAAATTCTTTTTCATAAAAATCCCCCGAGACATCAGCCGCATGTACTGCATAAATAGATCTTTCTTCTTCAGAAAGCGCCTCGCTTGAAAGTTGTTTAATCTCTTTTTCAAGTTTCTCTATTTCTTTGACAATGAGCGGCTTAAATATATTCTCCATCTCTTCTTTAGTAAGTTTTTTGGCCTTTGGCATATTTTTATACCTCCTTATCAAAATATTCTTTCATCACTCTAACACACCTCGGACATAAATCTGGCCACTCTTTAGAAACTCCAACTTCTTCGTGCCAATTCCAGCACCGCGCACATTTTTTTCCTCTTGCCTTTTCAACTTTTACTAATCGTTTGTCAGCCTTTTCTACCTCCACGCCCGACACTATAAAAATATACTTTAAATAATCTCTATGCCTTTGGCATACACTATATTCCTCACTTGGCAAGTATAATACAACATTGGCCTCAAGTGAACTACCAATAACATTTTTTTCTCTTTCTGTCTCAAGGGCCTTCAAGACTTCTTCTCGCACCTCAAACAAAAATTGCCAATCGGATCTCTCCGTTTCTTCTATTCTCTTTAGCCCTTCTGGCCACTCAGATAAATGTACAGACCCCTTTCCTACAAGATACTCCCACACTTCATCTGCAGTAAACACTAATATCGGAGAGACAATTCGAACCAATGCATGTACAATTTCGTAAAGGCTACTCTGTGCCGAACGTCTCTCTATAGACTTGGGTCCACTGACATACAATCGGTCTTTCAATATATCCAAATAAAATGAACTCATATCTACATTGCAAAAATAATATATTTTATGAAAGGCCTTAAAAAATTCATACCTTTGATAGGCTCTGTCTACCTCACTTACTAAATTGGCTGTTAAATCCACAGCCCAACGGTCAATGGAAAGTCGCTCATCAAAAGGAACATTATCTTGAATATAGTCAAAATCGTAAAGGTTTCCTAAGATATATCGAAATGTATTCCTTATCTTGCGATAGGCATCTGCCATCTGCTTAAGGATCTCCTCGGAGAGTCTTACATCAACATGATAATCAGAGGAAGAAACCCATAATCTTAATATATCTGCTCCATAGGTCTTCAACACCTCCTGGGGGGATATAACATTACCTAAGGACTTGGACATCTTTTTGCCCTGTCCATCCACCACAAACCCATGAGTAAGGACCTCCCTATAAGGGGCTATACCTCTGATTGCGGTAGAAGGAATTAAAGAAGATTGGAACCAACCTCTATGCTGATCACTTCCTTCCAGATACAAATCCGCCGGAAAGCTGAGATCGTTATCACCCTCAAGTACCGCACAAAAACTGCCACCAGATTCAAACCAAACATCCACGATCTCTTCTCCGGGCACAAACTCAGTAGAATTACATACCTTGCATCTCCATCCCTTTATAAGGTCCATCACCTCATCTGTAAACCATACATCTGAACCTCTCTCTGCTACAAGATCTGCCAATCGCATAATTATCTCAGGTTCCAACAAAGGTTCAGAACAGGATTTGCAGTAAAAGACAGGTATCGGCAATCCCCAATACCTCTGGCGAGATAAACACCAGTCAGGCCTATCCTTTACCATAGAAGAAATCCTTTCTTTGCCTGAAGGCGGAATCCAAGAGACTGTCTGGATGGTCTTAAGTAGGTCTTCCCTTAACTTATTATGGTCTATAGACATAAACCACTGATAAGTCGCTCGAAATACTATTGGCTGTTTACATCTCCAACAATGAGGATAAGAGTGCGTTATTTTACCACTGGAGAGTAATAGATTAGATTCTTTAAGGGTAGAGATTATTAATTCGTTTGCTTGGTATATATCCTTCCCTTCCAATTGAGGGAAATCAGTAACAGAACAAAATCTCCCCTGATCGTTTAATGGCATAATAATATCTAAACCATACTTTTGCCCGACCATAAAATCTTCTTGCCCATGTCCTGGTGCTATATGAACAAACCCACTTCCATCCTCTTCAGAGACAAAATCAGCAGGGATAATCTTGCCTGAACGAGACAGAAAAGGATGTCTATACTCTCTGCCCACTAAATCAGTTCCTTGTTTTCGACTAATTATCTTTCCTTCACCCACCAGACTCTTTATCTCCTCCCATCGAGTGGCAGAAACCCACATCTTTCTGTCTTCCGCCTCTATCAATAGGTATTCAATAGCAGGATTAACTGCTACTGCAACGTTGGAATAAAGGGTCCAAGGTGTAGTAGTCCAAACCAAAATATAACTCTCTTTATTTTTCTCTGGGAACAAGACATAGATGGAAGGAGATTCTTTATCATAATACTCAACTTCGGCCTCTGCCAAAGCGGTCTCGCAATTAGCACACCAATGAACAGGTTTTCTTCCTCTGTATATAAACCCTCCCTTCACTAAGTCGGCAAAAAGACGGTACAGTTCTGCCTCATAGCGAGATGATAATGTAAGATAAGGGCGTTCCCAACGTCCAAGCACTCCCAATCTCTTGAACTCTTCTCTTTGGATATCCACATATTTCAAGGCATATTGGTGTGCCATTTTTCGAAATTCTAATTTATCCACTTCATGTTTTGTCTTCCCAAGTTCCTTAAAGAGTTGATGCTCAACAGGTAGGCCATGACAATCCCAACCAGGGACATAAGGACAATCGTATCCCTTTAAAGTCTTGTATCTAATCACAATATCTTTTAAGATCTTATTCAAGGCATGGCCTATATGAATATGGCCATTTGCATAGGGCGGGCCGTCATGGAGGATAAACTTGGGGGCACCACTACGAGATTCCCTAATCTGTCCGTAAAGGCCCTCCTCTTCCCATCGTTTTAATCGCTCGGGCTCACGTTTAGGAAGATTTGCCCGCATCGGGAAATCAGTCTTAGGCAAGTTAAGGGTATCTTTGTATCCTGCCATATTATTTCTTCACCCGCCTTCCGACCAATACTAATGGAGATGCAATAAAGATGGTTGAATACGTCCCTGATATAACGCCTACCAATAGAGCAAAGGCAAAAGAATTGAGAACTTCCCCTCCAAACAAATAGAGAGAAATAATAACTAACAATGTTGTCAGCGAAGTAATAATCGTGCGTCCTAATGTCTCGTTGATACCAGTATTGATTATTTCATACAGAGACGCCCGTCTCATAACCCGTCGTTTTTCCCTAACACGGTCATAAATGACGATAGTATCATTGACGGAATAACCCGCTATCGTCAAAAGGGCGGTTACTATCAAGAGGTCTAATTGACGGCCAGTAAAGGCCAAAAAACTCAATGTCACCAACACATCATGGACTAAGGCCACAACAGCAGCAACAGCGAAATTGAAATAATGAAATCTGAAAGCGATATACACGAGTATACCAAATAAAGACCATACAATAGCCAATATAGCCTTTTTCTTTAATAGTTTTCCTATGGATGGCCCAACCCTCTCTACTCGTAAAAGATCTCCACTGAAGTCTTTTTTGAATTTCTCTTCTACACGTTCTACTACGTCCTCTTTAGTTCGAATTATTACAGAACGTGTATCGTCTCTAAATCTCTGTATCACTGCATCCTTTATGCCTAATGCGTTTAACTCTTTCCTAAGTTGATTTGTGGTAACTTCCTTGGGGAACCTATATTCTTGGAGGTAACCACCAGCAAAATCTATCCCAAACATTGAATTACCTCTAATAAAGAAGACAATCGCCCCCCCTAAAATTATGGCTAAAGAAACAAGATAGGCAATCTTTCGATAAGAAAGAAAATCTATCTTGCTGCCAAAGAAGAAACTGGACATCGGCAAGGAGGAGATATCTGTAAGGCTCAATATTATCTCAAATATTAGCCGAGTAAACACTATAGCGGTAAACATACTTGCCAAGATACCAATAGATAGGGTTACTGCAAATCCCTTTATCGGACCGGTCCCAAACTGAAACAACATAAGAGCGGCAATTAATGTAGTAAGGTTTGAATCTACTATCGTTAAAAATGCCTTATCATAGCCTGCCCTTATAGCAGTGCGGATAGGGGATCCATTCCTCAATTCCTCCTTAATCCTCTCATTTATCAAGACATTTGCATCGACCGCCATACCTAAGGTCAAAATGATTCCTGCAATACCCGGAAGGGTTAACGTTGCTTTAAATAACCCCAATCCACCTAATATAATGATAATATTGAAGATTAATGCCAAATCTGCGATAAAACCTGGCAGACGATAGTAAACGAGCATAAACAAAAATACCAAAAGTGCCCCAATTATGGCTGACTTAATCCCTTGGCGAATGGAATCCTGCCCAAGCAAGGGGCCAACGGTTCTCTCCTCTACTACCTTCATTGGAGCAGGCAGGGCACCTACCCGTAATACCAATGCCAAATCTTGTGCCTCAGTTGGGGTAAAACTGCCAGATATCATCGCCCGCCCGCTTGGAATACGCTCCCTTATTACTGGAGCAGACTGAATTTTTCCATCCAGTACTATTGCAAGGTTTCGTCCAACATTTTCTCCAGTAATCTGGGCAAATTTTTTGGCACCTTCTGGGGTAAATTCTAAACTAACTACTGGTTGGTTATATTGGTCAAAACTCACATAGGCCTTTTTTACTGCATCACCAGAAAGTAACGCCTTTTTTTCCACCAAATACGGCCTTTCATCTTGGTCATAGAGAATCTCATACTCAGGAGGTAATTCTTGCCCAGAAAGGGCCTTACTTAACAAATCAGGGTTGTTTACCACTAACTTAAACTCTAATTGAGCCGTTCGGCCAATTATATCCAATGCCCTCTTTCTATCCGTTACTCCCGGAAGTTGTAATACAATCTCATCCATTCCTTGACGGGAAATAGTAGGTTCTTTAACTCCAAACTCATCTATTCTATTCCTTACTACTTCAAGAGCCCGTTCAACTGCGTCCTCTCTATCTTGTTTGGGTATCTGAGAGGTATCCACTTTCAGGACTAAATGCATACCACCTTTTAAATCTAAGCCTAAACTTATCTTCTTGTTCAGTGGCAAGGCAGCCCAAAGGGAAAAGCCAAGCACTAAAAGGGAAACTATCAATCTCCATCTTATCCTCTTGTCCATAACCTCTCCTTTGGCTTAAATTTTTCTGGCTATGGCCGACTTTTCTACATCTATTTTAGTATCTCCTCCAACCCGTAGGGTAATCACATCGTCTTTTACTGAAGCAACCATTCCCCTTATACCACCTATCGTAACCACCTTATCTCCTGGGCGAAGAGAAGAGATCATCTTCTTGTGTTCTTCCTGTTGTTTCCGAGAAGGCAAAATCACTAAAAAATAAAAGACCCCAATAACAATTGCCAATGGGATTAACTGTAGTATTGCATTATTCATTCTCTTTCTCCTCTTCTCTTGCTTCCGGTGCCAAATCTCTCATACTAAGGCCAATTTTCATCTGCTCTGGATCTACTTTGACAATCTTGACCTTAACCTTATCGTGAGGCTTAAGGTGTTCAGCCATAGTTTTATCCATCTCTGACATATACACCAAGCCTTCCAAATCTTCCTCTAATTTTACAAAGACCCCAAAGTTAGTAACTTTTACCACTTCACCTTCTACTACAGTGCCAACCTTAAACCTTTCAACTATCTCAGGCCACGGATTGGGTTTTAACTGCTTTATTCCCAATGCTATTTTCTGAGCGTCCTTGTCAATAGAAAGGACTTTTACCTCTATTTCCTCTTCTTTTTTCAAAAGTTCTTGAGGGTGGGTTACCCGACGTGTCCAGGACATATCAGAGACATGGACCATCCCCTCTATCCCATCGATCAACTCGACAAAAGCACCATAATCAGTAAAGCCTTTGACTTTCCCTTTGAGAGTAGATCCTATCGGTATCTTCTCATCAACAGTATCCCAAGGATTTGTTTGAAGTTGCTTAGTGCCAAGAGACAATTTCCTCTTATCCTTATCTACATACAAGACCATTGTTTCAATTTCATCTCCTACCTTGAAAAGGTCATGGGGATTTACATTCCTTCTGGTCCATGACATCTCTGAAACATGAACCAATCCTTCAACACCCGGTTCCAATTCCACAAACACACCATAAGGCATAATGTTTACAACCTTACCCTTGACCTTTGATCCCACAGGATATTTTTCTTCTACCTTCTGCCATGGATCTTCAGTAAGTTGTTTTAATCCAAGAGCCACTTTTCCTGCCTCTTTATCCACAGATAAAACTTTAACTTTTATTTTGTCTCCTACTTTGAGAATCTCTGAAGGATGCGATATCTTACCCCAACTCATATCTGTTATATGAAGAAGACCATCTACCCCGCCAAGATCGACAAATGCACCAAAATCAGTAATATTCTTAACTACTCCTTCTCGCACAATGCCTTCTTCCAATTCTTCCCATAACCGCTTCTGCGCATCTTCTTTTTCCTTTTGAAGTGCGTCTTTTCGCGAAACTACTATATTCTTTCTCAGCCGATTTATCTTAATGATCATAAAATTAAAATCTTGGCCTAATACCTGTCTTTCTCGTCCACGAAAAGTTGACAAAGAATTAGGCAAAAAACAATCCATACCGCATATATCAACAATAAAACCACCTTTTACTATCCTTGCCACTTTCCCCTCAACAATACTGCCTTCTTTATGGCGGGAAATTATATTCTCCCAACCCATCAATCGATCAGCCTTTCTTTTAGAGATAATAAGCATACCATCGTCATCTTCTGTAGTCTCCACAAACACATCGATTTCCTTTCCTACCTCTATATCTTCCCAGAGAAATTCTTCCTTAGGGATAAAACCTTCCGACTTATATCCAATATCAACCACTACCTCATTGCCCGAAACCCTAATTACCTTGCCTTTAACAATCTCTCCGTCCTTAATTTCTTTCAAATGCTGCATATACAAATCCATAATCTCGCTACTCATTCTCTATCAACCTCCTTCCAAGAACTCATCAGTTCATTTACCTATTAATTCATTAACTCTCTTCTCGAACGCCTTTACTAACCAATCAGGAGTAGAGGTCCCACTTATCAATCCAATCCGATCACCTCCTAACATATCACACGTTAATTCCTCCGGCGAACTCAAATGATAGGCCTGAGTATATTGCTTACCTATTTCGTATAACCTCTTGGTATTAGCGCTTTTCTTCCCTCCTATCACCAAGAGCACATCGGAGTGTTTTGCCAATTCTACTACCTCACGTTGACGTTCCACTACATCACGACATATCGTATTAAAAATACGAACTTCTTTGCTTGGGAAAGAGCCAGAAATCAATTTCTCAACCGCTGCCTTATATAGTTGAACAGACTGAGTTGTCTGAGACACAACACCATAATTAACAAAATTGAAGGATAAATTATCATTTAAAACACTCTCCTTGTCAACAACTATCAGTTCGGGAACTAATGATTTTACCGCCAGGACTTCAGGATGTTCTTTATCTCCAACCATCACCACAGAAAAACCCTCTTTGTGAAGGTTAACGACAATCTCTTGAAGTCGACGCACATATACACAAATTAAATCTATTATCCGAAGTCTTTTCTCATCACATCGCTTGCGCAGTTCGGGCGGAGTACCATGAGAGGGCAATAAGACCAAGGCCTTATCTGGAATATCTTCTATCGAATCAACCACACACAACCCTTTCTTAACAAGGCGCGCAATCTCCTTTTCGTTATGGATAAACATTCCTAAGGAATAAACTAACTCATTAGGATGTTCAGAAAGGGCTTTCTCTACCAACCCTACGGCATTTTTAACCCCAACACAAAAGCCACAGTTGCTGGCAACTATCAACTTAACACTCACTTGAGTTTCTGGTTCACCTCCTCACTCAAATCCTTAATTCGAGACATTATATCATCACCTATGGATTTAGCCAAACTTTTATCTAACTGCTTTCCGACCTTTATCCCATATCTTTCCACAAAATCAATAGGCCGTCCAATACTCACTATTATCCGACTGTCAGAAAGTCTCGTTGCCCCCCTTGGCAGGGCCTCATAGGTGCCTTCGATAAACACCGGGACAACAGGCAGACCTGTCACCTGAACCACAAAACCAATTCCTGGTTTGGCTGGCAATAGATTACCATCAGGCGTACGCTCTCCTTCGGGAAAGATAACAAATGGTTGATTGGTACGTTTAAAATAATTAATCCAACGAAAAAATCTCTTTAGGTCCTTAGGATTCGGTGATATCGGAATTGCACCTTGAGAGCGAATCAAGAGATTGAATAATAGATTGGCCTTAAAAAGCTCTATTTTAGCAAAATAACGTAAAGGCCGTCCTCTAAAACAGACCCCGATAAGTGGAGGATCAAGATGACTTTCGTGATTAGGGGCGACGATAAAACAACCACTCTTGGGAATGTTTTCACGGCCTATAACCTTTAGACCATATTTGCATCGAAAAAAGATCCAAACGATTAGAAAAGAGAGCCAATAATACAATATCCTTATAGGCCAAAGGGCTCTATTAAAAAAATAATCCCAATCTACATCCTTAGATCTTAATCTCCTCATTAGCAATTCTCCTTTTTATCTCGTAATAAATCACATTAAGAGTATGTTCTATGGACAGATTAGAACTATCGATGTAGAAGGCATCTTTGGCCCTACGTAATGGCCCAACATCCCTACTCAAGTCCGAAGCATCTCTGGCCAACATATCTTCCAAGAGATGCTCTTTATCTATATCTATCTTCTTTTGCTTGAGCTCATTATATCTACGCTCTACCCTTACATCAAAACTTGCATCCAGATAAAACTTAAACCTTGCCTCCGGAATAACAACCGTGGTGATATCTCGGCCCTCTATCACTGCCCGTCCTTTTAATGCCATCTCTCTCTGAATCGCAACCATATACTCTCTTACCTTGGGCTCACGGGCCAAAAATACTACGTTACTTGTTACTTCCGGACGCCGTATTTCCTCACTAACATCCTCGCCGTTAAGCAATACTCTGGGAGGAATACTCTCGGTTAATTCAATAGAAGAGGATTGGATACAAGAAAGGACATCTGAAACTGATTCCAAATTTATTCCCCTCCGCATACAAGATAATGTTCCAGCACGGTACATAGCGCCTGTGTCAATTAGTCGAAATCCCAATTTCATCGCTAACAACTTGGCTATGGTACTCTTGCCTGCCCCTGCAGGTCCATCGATCGCCACTGTGTATACTCCATCCTCCTCTGGTTCAGGCAGATAGCCGACAACAACGTCCCTGTCTTCCTGAATGGCCTGCATCTTCTCCGAAAAGGCCTCCAAAAACTCTTGACCAGATTTGATAAGGTTATCAGCATTTGCCCTAAATATTCCATTCCAGAGATGAAGATCAGCATAGGAGATTCTGGTTAAATCTCTAAGAGAACCACCAGAAAGTCTAAGATGAGAATCTCGCAAAATATCCCGATAGGAAAAACTTATTAGGTGTGGCAAATGCGAGGTATAGGCTAATATACTATCGTGTTCCTCGGGAGACATAATAAAGACATCCATTCCCAAGAAATTATAAAATCTGCGTACAAGATCTATTACATCAGGAGGAACATCATCAGAAGGGCAAAGCACTGCTGGTCTTCCCATAAACAAATCCTTTAAGGCATTTTCAAACCCTCTTTTGTGAGAGCCAGCAATGGGATGGGAAGGGATAAACCAGACCCCAGGATAATTTCCTTTTATGACCTGATAACGTTGGCAAATAGGCACCTTTACACTTCCAACATCAATAAGAACCGTCCCTTCTTTCGCACTCTCCAGAATCTTAGGCAGATGAGAGATTATATGGGCTATAGGTGTAGATATCACAATCAAATCCGCATCGGAAATAGCAGAATAGCTATCGCTTATTTCATCCACTATTCCCAAACTTTTTGCTTTTTCTAACCGTTCTATGCTCCGCCCAATACCTATTACCTTATTGGCAAACCCGGAAAATTTTATCCGCTTAGCAATAGACCCACCTATAAGCCCAACTCCTACTACTCCTACTGTGTATTGCCTCATTTCATAATCCTCCTCAATGCCTTCTCCATCACCTCAATAGGGGGGTTTTTGCCAGTCCAGTGCTTGAATGCCAATGCCCCTTGCCGCAATAACATACCCAATCCATTGGCACAAGGCATCTTCAATTTTTTGGCCCGTCTTAATAAAGGGGTAATAGAAGGAGAATAAACAAGGTCATAAACCAATGTATTTCGATTAAACAAATTCAGGTCAACCACCTCTGGATCACCCTCTTTCATACCAACAGGCGTTGCATTTACTAATAAATCTATATTCCTTGCCACTTTTTCAATCTCAGGCGATTTAATGCCCGCTATCACACACCCCGGATATTCTTTTTTCAGTGAGGTAACCAATTTTTTTACCTTAGAGTAATCTATATCTGTTAAATAGATTTGAACAGCTCCTGCATCAGCCAATGCAAACGAGACCGCACGACTGGCTCCACCTGCTCCAATTATAAGTATCTTTTTATTCTTTGCAGAAAATCGACAAGTATCTCTTAGATCACGGATAAAACCTTCCGCATCAGTATTTGTTCCTATGAGTTTATCTCCTCTCCAAAATATGGTATTTACCGCACCAATACGTTTAGACACAAGCGTTATTTCATCAAGAAACTTTATTACGGCCTCTTTGTAAGGAACAGTGACATTAACCCCCGCCAGACCTAATGTCCTAATTCCATCTATTGCCTTCTTCAAATCTTCTTTTCTCCTAACTTCAAAACAAACATAAACGGCATTTATGCCCAAAGATCTAAACGCTGCATTGTGCATTTGAGGAGAACGACTATGTCTGACAGGATTACCTATTAATCCATAGACCAGTGTCTTAGCATCAACATTTATCCCCATACTTATCCTCCATAATTCAAAACAACCCCTCTTCTCTCTCTTTATCCCTACCCAAGATATGTCTATAAGCCAATTCTGTGGCCTCTCTCCCTCGAGGCGTGCGTTTAAGTAAACATGCCTTTAATAGGTACGGCTCAACCACATCTATTAATGTATCAACCTCCTCGTTAAGTGTGGCTGAAAGGGATTCTATACCTACTGGACCTCCTTTGTAAACCTCTATAATCGTTCGCAATAGTTTACGATCCAATTCATCAAGCCCCAGATCATCTATCCCCAGAGAATGCAAGGCCATATCAGCCACATCTCGATCTATCTTCCCATCTGCCTTTACCTGGGCATAATCCCTGACCCTTCGGAGCAATCGGTTAGCAATTCTTGGGGTCCCTCGAGAGCGTCGAGCAATCTCAAGCGCACCTTTTTCTGTTATCTCTACATCCAATACATTGGCCGAACGAAGAATAATTTTTACAAGGTCCTCAGGTTCATAAAACTCCAGGTGATAAAAAAAACCGAACCTACTGCGCATCGGAGCACTAAGAAGCCCACTTCGAGTGGTGGCACCAATCAAAGTAAATGGTTTTAAATTAAACTTTATTGTCTTGGCATATGGCCCTTTGTCTATCACAAAATCTATCTTAAAGGACTCAATAGCCGGATATAAAAACTCCTCAACAATACGAGGTAAACGATGAATTTCATCGATAAATAATACATCACCACTTTCTAAATTAGTAAGTATACCTACCAAATCCCCCGGTCGCTCTAATGCAGGCCCTGATGTGGATATCATATGAGCACCCATTTCTTTTGCTATGATATGGGCCAATGTGGTTTTCCCCAATCCAGGAGGGCCAGAAAGGAGAATGTGTTCTATGACCTCCCCTCGTTGTTTAGCCGCTGAGATACCAATTTTAAGATTTTCTACAACCTGACGCTGGCCGATAAATTCATCTAAACAATCTGGCCTCAAGGAAAGTCCCAGGACCCTATCCTCTTCGGATTCTCCCGGACTTACCAAACGAGACAGATCAAAACCTTCCATAATAGCATCTTAGAAGTGTTCATATCCCCTCGGGGACAAAGGATAACAGGATCTTCCATCCCTCAAATAGAGCCCAACTGCACCACCATCAACTATCTTTCCAATCGGATAAAATCTATAAAGCAAGGAACCAATACTTGCCATCATCCTCTTAGATTCGTCCTCTGACAGGGTAAAAAGCAGTTCAAAATCTTCCCCCATATATAAGGCCTCTTCCCAATCTCTGGCATCTTTATGGACAGGGATCTTATCCTTGACCAATTCCGCCACCACATTGCTTTTTTCTAATATGTGAAATAAATCCCTAACCAGGCCATCTGATATATCTATCATTGCTGTTGGATGAAAATTCTGCACCAAAAACCTTGCTTCGGGAATACGGGGGGAAACCAACAAGTGTCTCTTATATAAACTACCCCCCAATGGTCCAGAAACCCATATCCAATCCGATTTTTTTGCTCCAGAACGAAGAACAACCTTCTCTTTTTCTACCTTGCCCACAACAGAGACACTCAGGTATAAGACATCGCTCTTTACCGTATCTCCACCTACAACATCGACATCAAACAGATCCAACAAAAACTTCATCCCGAATACAATCTCTTCAAGATGTTCTGATTCAATATAATCTGGAACTCCCAGATCAACAGTCAAGGCCAACGGATAACCACCCATCGCCGCAACATCGCTTAACACAACACCAACTGCCTTTCTTCCAATAAGAGATCTATCCGGTATGTTATACAAAAAATGCCTCCCATCAACAATAGAATCGGATCCCAGCAACAAATACTCTTTTTCTAAACCCACATCCAATACAGAACAGTCATCTCCAATCCCTACCTTTACATCTTTCCGATGGGAGGGCAGGAGAATATTCTTAATCCTATCGATAGTTCTAAATTCGCCTTTTACTGCCACAGTTTAATCCCTTCTTCTCCTATAACTCTTATGCCACTTTAGCCCAATATCTGGAAACGCCTTAATCCGTAATATAATCCAAAAGGTATCACTCCCGTATTTTTCATCGGTATAAGACATCTCCAATTCCCAACACCTTAAATCCTTTACTACTGAATAGGTCTGTTCCTGCATTGCACCATCTTCAAACTCGTATCGATGGTAGGTATAAAATTTCCATCCTGGTATTACATCCCAATGGGTCTCAAAAACGGTTTGGGACATTTCATCCCTACGATACTCATGGCCCACTCCAAACGAGACTCCTTTCAGTCCAGTAAACCAGACATCCACAGAACCATCCCTCCAATCTCCTTCATCCAATCCATATCGATATTCCACATCCATCCGCAGGTCAGGAATTGGTTTCAACTCCAAATCTAAATCCAACCAGTCAAAATAACTACCACGTTCAGGTTTTATTTTATAAGACGACTCCAAATCAAATTTGAGGAAATCAGATACATTCCCATCTTTATCTTTCTTTTGCACCAAATTTTCAACTCCTAATAGAAGTTCATGGTTCTTTTCTATTGCATCTATCCAATCGAATTGTTGCAATTTATTGGCCAAGACAGTTGGTTCTGTATTATACCTATAACTCAAATATGGTCTTAAAACATGTCTGAAATTATCTGAATAAACTTTGTATAGATGAGTAGACAGGTCAAAGCCAGTATAAAGAACACCTCGCCAGAAACTGTCTTCTCCTTCCTTATCCCTTGAATAAAAGGTCTGACGCCCTCCTATAAACGGTGAGAATTCTAAATAACCAACCTTGGTAGTGTAAAGTAATTGAAGATAATTGTCCCACCGCCAAGCCGATAAGGCCGAACTTCCATCAGAAAATCTACGTGATAGGTTGGAAAATTCAGTATCTCCGCTCAAGTAGAGATGAGACAACCATGGAAGAGGGGTAGAATAAAGGGTGTATTTTAATTGAGGGAGGTATTCAGTCTCGGTATAAAAATGATTCATACGTTTTTTCAAATAAACTGAAAATGTGCCATATTTGTCATCCTGTGCAAATAATAAATAAGAACTTGGTTGAGGATCGTATTCAAACTCTTCATCATAGTAATAATCTTTCAATAAGTAATAATCACTAAACTTATGCAACTCTAACAAAACTCGCCGATTTGAGCCATTATCCCAGCGATGGATCCATTGGATTTTATATCTTTTTTCTTTGCGTAATCCCCCTAACTCCTCCAAAAATTCCTTATCTTTTTCATCGATGTAATAAGTCCTGACTATTCCTGCCCCCCAATCAGAGTGATAATACACATCAGGGCCAAACCCTATTCCCCTTTTTTCTCTCCAATCTAAGTTAAATTTTACATCTACCGAATCGTTCAATGACTGCTTATAAGTAGTAAGGAGAAAAGTCCCCCAATCATGGTCATGCCCAGGAACTATTTTGATATTTGGCCTCTTCTGGTCCAACCTATGTACATAGCGAGGGAAGTAGAATAACGTATACTTGCCTATCTTGAACTTAACATCCTCAGCCACGACCTTTTGGTTAGGATAAATTTTCACCAACTTTGCCTCCAAACGATAATTAAGCGGGTGTGGGATCGAAGGATCGCAGGTAGTAATATAACAAGACTGGGCATGATACTCATCTGGGCCCAAACGATCTAACTCCTCGGCTGCTCCATAGTAAGGCTTTGCCTCAAAATCGGCTTGCAGAATCTTCCCTTTTTGCCTTTCGAAATCATATTCCATATAGTCGCCATGCATCACACCTCGAGGATCTGATAAGATAGCATTTCCCTTCGCCCGCGCTGTATTCTTACTCAAATCAACCTCTGCTTCATCACAAGTAAGCCTCATATTCTCATACGTTATAAGGACATTGCCCTTTGCCTGAACTATTTTCCCTCCCTCTTTGTAAACAATACTATCTCCCTTTACCTCAATAGGAATCTTTGTATCAGCCCCTAACAAAATTTGTGCTGACAAGAACAGAAAAAACGTGAACAAAACCAAATATCTAAACCGCATTCTATCTTCCGCTATCTCTTCGCCTTCGCCTCCAACTTCTTCCAGTCCTCTAAGAATCTCTTCAAACCAACATCCGTAAGTGGATGTTTCACTAATTGTGCAATTGTATTAAATGGAATAGTACATATATCGGCACCTATCTGAGCCGAGATTAACACGTGCATCGGGTGCCTTATACTGGCAACTATAACCTCTGTATCAAAGGCATAATTATCGTAAATCTGCACTATTTCCTCTACTATATGCATTCCGTCATCAGCAATATCGTCAAGTCTACCTACAAAAGGAGAGACATAACTTCCTCCGGCCTTAGCCACTAATAAGGCCTGCAGAGGAGAGAAACACAAAGTAGCATTGGTTGGAATACCCTCTTCCTCTAAAATCTTTATAGCCTTTAATCCATCTAAAGTAACAGGGATTTTTATCACGATATTTTCGGCTATTTTCCGTAACTCCTTGGCCTCTTTCACCATATTCTCCCATTCAAGGCCAATAACCTCTGCACTTACCGGGCCCTCTACAATATTGCATATTTGTTCCAATTGTTTCACTGGATCATTGCCTTCCTTGGCCAAAAGGGTAGGGTTAGTTGTAACCCCATCTAATAGACCCCATTCTTTTGTCCGCTTTATCTCATCTATATTTGCACTATCCAAAAATATCTTCATACCACCTCCTTTTTATTCACCATCCACTAAAAAACCAAAGGTAGGTCTATATCCAGTAGGGATAATATCCGAATCCCGGCTATCCCGTTTAAATATATCCTTCACTGTCAATTTTTCATCTTCCATCACAACCTCTGATATCTGGGCAATTTTCCGCTGGCCATTCCTATACCGCTTCATAAAAATCAAAACATCCACAGCTGCAGCAATTATCCTTCGCACCACATCAGCCGAAATATTCGAGATGCCCGAAAGGAATGAAAGGGTTTCCAATCTATAAACAGCTTCTTCTGTTGAATTGGCATGCATGGTACACATAGATCCTTCATGGCCTGTATTCATTGCCTGGAGTATATCCAAGACCTCTTCTCCCATTATCTCGCCTATTATAATCCTATCCGGCCTCATATGAAGCGCATTTCTGACCAACTTTCGCAGAGTTATCTCGCCTTTCCCCTCGATATTTCCCATACGTGTATGCAGATGAACGACATTTTCCTGATACATCCTTATTTCAGAGACATCTTCTATAACTATAATACGCTCATTTTCAGGGATAGAACGAGATAAGGCATTAAGAAGCGTTGTTTTGCCTGCGCCAGCCCCACCACATACCACGACATTACGCCGTCCCTTTACCACATTTTCTAAAAACTTTCTAACCGTATCATTCATAGCCCCCATACGCTCCAGATCTCCCAAATCCCAAACTCGATCCCAGAATTTGCGGATAGTAATTGCTGGATACTGGCCAGATATTGGCGGGATTACAATATTTATTCTGGAACCATTCCTTAACTGGGCATCAACATATGGCTCCAATTCGTTTACCATCTTCCCTACTGGGGTTAAAATTTTCTCTATATAATAATTAAGTTGTTCCGGAGAACGAAATTTTACATCCGCTTTTTCTATTCTGCCCTCTCTTTCAACAAAGACTAAGTCCGGACCGTTTATCATTATCTCCGTAACCGATGGATCAGCAATCAG
>Ga0256842_1001455_pt1 | contig 18840 bp, 11 predicted proteins | sample 4559240metaG_FD_185973 | JGI IMG/M metagenome (GOLD analysis project Ga0256842, IMG submission 185973) | Hydrothermal vent microbial communities from Guaymas Basin, Mexico - 4559-240 | ecosystem: Environmental > Aquatic > Marine > Hydrothermal vents | place: Mexico: Guaymas Basin | collected...
TTAAATTAATATCAAGTGATAAAATAGATATTAAAGAAGCGCTTAAAACTTTAAACCAGGAGGATAAAATGGGTGGAATGATGAAACTAATTAATGAAATTGAAGAAAGAGGAGAAAGAAAAGGTATAGAAAAAGGTATAGAAAAAGGTATAGAAAAAGGTATAGAAAAAGGTATAGAGAAAGGTATAGAAAAGGGTAAAATAGAAACGGCGATTGAGATGTTAAAATTAGGTTCAGAACCTATATTTGTGTCAAAAGCTACCAAATTATCCATAGAAAAAATCAAAGAATTACAAAAAGAATTAAATATAGAAAACAATTAATATGTTAAAGATTACCTTGTTTAAAATTCCTTTTTACATATCTTTTATCTTTTTCAGCTCTTTTATTTTTTAACTTATTGTTTTTACAGAACTCAAATTTTTGCAATTGTTCACTTTTTCAATATTTTAAAGATTAGTTAAAAAACTTGCATCAATAAAAAAATACCCTTCAAATAACAAGATTTTAGCTTGTTATCAAAATTTAAACCTTAGGTTAAATTTTAAGTGTAAAAGCTCTTTGGAGTTTGAAACTTCATATAAATATTGAAAAATAAACTAAATTATGGCATATTATAGGCCTATTTTAGGAGTAACATTATGAAAACTATGAAAGAAAAGTATAATTTTTCAGAAATTGAAAAAAAATGGCAAAAACATTGGGCAAATAATAAAACTTATAAAGCAGTAAAAGATGATAGTAAAGAAAAATATTATCTACTAGAAATGTTTCCTTATCCAAGTGGAAATTTGCATATGGGGCATGTTAGAAATTACTCTATAGGTGATGTTATCGCTAGATTTAAAAGAATGAAAAATTTTAATGTTTTACACCCTATTGGTTGGGATAGTTTTGGACTTCCTGCTGAAAATGCTGCTATTAAGCATCAAGTTGCTCCTGCAAAATGGACTAGAGAAAATATTGCTCACATGAGAGAACAACTAAAAATGTGTGGATTTTCTTATGATTGGGATAGAGAAATTGCTACAATAGACAAAGATTACTATAAATGGGAACAAAAACTTTTTGTAGAAATGTATAAAAAAGGGCTCGTTTATAAAAAATCATCTAATGTAAATTGGTGTGATACTTGTAACACTGTTTTGGCAAACGAACAAGTTACTGATAATCATTGTTGGAGATGTGATAACGAAGTAAGGCAAAAAGATTTAGAGCAATGGTTTTATAAAATTACTGATTATGCAGATGAATTATTAGAATTTACAGATAAGATGCCTGGTTGGCCTAGCAGAGTATTGACTCAACAAAAAAACTGGATAGGTAAATCTTATGGAGTTACTGCTAAATTTCCTTTGAAATCAGATAAAAATACATTTTTAGAAATATATACAACAAGAGCTGATACTATAATGGGTATTACATTTATGAGTATAGCTGCAGAACATAAATTAGTTGATAAATTAATAGAAAATGCAGAAAACAAAGCTGAAATATTGTCTTTTATAGAAGAAGTTAAAAAAGAAGCTGTAAATGCAAAAGGTGGTGAAGTTCAAGAGAAAAAAGGTATTTTTACAGGCTCTTATGCTATTCACCCTATTACCAAAGAAGAAGTACCTATTTATATAGCAAATTTTGTTCTTGCATCTTATGGTACAGGTGCTGTTATGGCTGTTCCAGCCCACGACCAGAGAGATTTTGAATTTGCACAAAAATATAATATTAGAATAAAAGAGGTGATTGCACCTATAAATGGAAACCTAGAATCTCCTTTACAAGAAGCATTTACAGAAAAAGGAAAATTAATAAATTCAGGAGAATTTACAGGCTTAAAATCAAAAGAAGCAATAAATAAAATTGCTTATTGGTTAAAACAAAATAATTTAGGTGAAAAATCTGTTCAGTATAAATTAAGAGATTGGGGTATTAGCCGCCAAAGATATTGGGGAGCTCCTATCCCTATGGTTTATCAAGACGGAGAAGTTTATCCAGAAGAAATTAAAGATTTACCAGTTGTTTTACCTACAGAAGTAGAATATAAAATTACATCAGGAAATTTACTTGATACCTTAGATAATTTTATTAATATAGAAAGAAATGGCAAACCTGCAAAGCGTGAAACAGATACTTTTGATACTTTTAATGAGAGCTCTTGGTATTATGCGAGATACACATCTCCTAAATATGAAGAAGATATTTTAGATAGTGATGAGGCAAACTATTGGCTTCCTGTTGACCAATATATAGGTGGAATAGAGCATGCTGTTATGCATTTATTGTATGCAAGATTTTTTCATAAAGTATTAAGAGATTTTGGATACTTAAATAGTGACGAACCTTTTAAAAATTTACTAACTCAAGGAATGGTTACTAAAGAACACAATGGTAGAGCTGTAAAAATGTCTAAATCGCTAGGCAATACTGTTGACCCAACCGAAATTATTGATAATTATGGTGCAGATACTGCGAGATTGTTTATTCTGTTTGCAGCACCTCCTGAAAAGGATTTAGAATGGAATGATAAAGGTGCAGAAGGTAGTTTTAGATTTTTAAACAGAGTTTGGAGATATGTATACAGTAAATTTGAAACAGTAAAAGATGTAGAGCCTTTAACTAATTTTAATACAGATGATAAAAGATTAAAATCTTTACTTTCAATTACACATAAAACTATCAAAAAAGTTACATCCAGTATGGAAGATTTTCATTTTAATACAGCAATAGCCTCAATGATGGAATTAGTGAACTTTTTATATTCTTTTAAAGAGCAAAAAGGAGATGAAGCTGCATTAAGATATGTAATTGAATCTTTAATAAAAATGTTAAGCCCATTCGCTCCTCATATGACACAAGAAATTTGGGCTAATCTAGGATACAATAATGATTTAGATTTTGTTGATTTTCCTGATTTTGAAGAAAAGCTTACTATAGATGACACTATTACTATAGTATTTCAGGTTAATGGCAAATTAAGAAGTAAAGTTGAAGTGCCAAGAAGTGCATCAAAAGAAGAGATAGAAAAAATTGCATTAGCTGATAAAACAGTAAAAAAATATACAGAGGGCAAAGACATTAAAAAAGTTATAGTTGTTCCTGGTAGATTAGTTAATATTGTTGCTAAGTAATTATATTTTCTGCTCCAACCACAAAGTGTTTTACGCAGTTCTCTCAACTAAATAATTACTAAAAATAAAAGTAATTATTTATTTTCGCTCATTAAATCAAAAAGATTATAAAATTTAAATAATAATCTAAATTATAATAATTTAGAGGTTTGAAATAAAATTCATAAATAGAAAATCAAAATGATTTTACCCTAGTATCAACAAACAAGTAAAAAAAAAACTTATTTTGTCATTTTCGTAACATTTGTTACGGAATTCATATTTTATTTAAATATAATACAGCATACATGGGAATTATTATTTAGGAGAATATATGAAACCTACACTTTTAGACAAGTTTATGAGTAAAAAAGGGCTTTATACAGCTTTTTGGTTCATTGCCATTTTGATGGTAACAATTTTAATTTACTTTACTGCAACTTTGCAAAAAGAAGTACCACCTATTGCTAAACAAGTTAAATCAGCATCTGGAGAAGTTCTTTATACCTATGACGATGTAAAGCAGGGTAAAGGATATTTTCAAGAATTTGACCTTATGGATTGGGGAACATTACTTGGTATGGGTGCTTATATGGGCCCTGATTTCACAACAGATTTCTTTCACCATAGAGCCGAATACTTATATGATTATTATGCTAAAAAAATGTATAATAAATCAAATAAAGATTTAACAAAAATTGAAAGAGGAGCAGTTAAAGAAAGAGTTAAACAAGATTTTCACGATGAAACGGTTCTGTTAGAAAAGGGAGTAACTTATACAGATGCTTCAGCTGAAGCTTATAAGTTAAATGTTAAAAGATTAGTTAAAATGTTAGTTAAAGGAGATAAAGAAAGAGCATTTCCTGGTGGAATAATATTCGAAAAAGAAGCAGAAAAAATTGCTGCATTTGTAGATTGGTCACAAATGGTTGCTTCATCTCTAAGGCCAAAAACAAAAGGTAAAAGAGGAGAAAGAACTTGGTCTAATAACTGGCCTCCAGAGCCTCTAGTTGATCAAGATGCAGCATACAATAACCATATTGTATCATTATGGGAATTTTTAGCATTATGGGTTTTTACTATTTTTGTAATTTTCTTATCATATAAATATTTATTAAAAGAAGATAAAGAAGAAGATTTAGAACCTGCAATGAAAATTACTAAATTGTTTCCTTCTCAAAAGAAATTATTAAAATATATACCTATTGTATCATTATTATTTGTTGTTCAAATGTTTTTAGGTGCTTATTTAGCTCACCTTTATGCAGAACCTACAAAAGATTTTGTATTTTCTCAATCATTATTACCTTTTAATGTCCTTAGGTCTATGCATACACAAATTGCTATTCTATGGGTTGCTGTAGGTTGGTTAGTTGGAGGACTTTTAATTGCTCCTTGGATTGCAAACAAAGATCATAAATTTCCTTGGCTTGTTGATGTTTTATGGATGGCTCTATTAATTGTTGCAGTTGGTGGAGTTGTAGGGCTTTATCTTGGTTCTACTGGACACATGAGAGATTCTTGGTTTTGGTTAGGAAATGAAGGTAGGGAATTACTCAATTTAGGTAGAGTTTGGGATATAGGATTAGTGATAGGACTAGTATTTTGGTTTTTATTAATTATTTCATTAATCAAGAAAGCTAGTACAAATAATCCATTAGTTGGAACAATTATCTGGTCTGCTTTTGGTATTGCTACATTATATATTGCCGGAATGATGCCTTTACATAAAATTCAACCTAATTTTACTGTTGATGATTATTACAGATGGTGGGTTATACATTTATGGGTTGAATTAACATTTGAGTTGTTTGCAGCTGGAACAATAGCATTTTTTACTGTTTCATTAGGTTTAATTTCTCAAAAAACAGCAGAAAAGATTATGTTTTTTGAATTATTCTTAATTATGATGTCTGGAACTCTTGGTGTTGGTCACCATTATTTCTGGCAAGGATTAGATGAATATTGGATTGCAATTGGTGGTATTTTCTCTGCAATGGAGCCATTACCATTAGCATTAATGATAGTTGAATCAATGAAAAACCTTAAAGAAAAAAGGCCTAAAGGTTTTGCATTTGATACACCGTTTATGTGGATTACTGGTTCTGTATTTATGAATTTTATTGGTGCTGGTGTTTTAGGCATGGTTATTAATACCCCTACAATTTCATATTATTCACATGGTACATATTTAATTATGCCTCATGCTCATATTGCTTTACTTGGAGCATTTGGTTATATTTCAATTGCATTTTTATATATGACATCAAGGGCAAATGCACTTGCAAATGGTTATATCTGGAATGATAAATTAAGTAAAATTGGTTTTTGGTCCTTAACTATTGGTGTTTTATTATTTGCACTTCCAACATTGATGATAGGCCTAGAGCAAACAAAAGCAGCTGCTGAACTAGGTTATTATTATACAAGAACTAGAGAAGCTCTCGAAGGTGTCAAAGGCTGGATGTGGTTTAGAATTTTACCTGATTCAATGATGCTTTTTGGTGGAGCTGTAATTTTCTGGGATTTATTTTCTAAAACATTTCTTGGAAAAAAAGACCCTGATTTTATTACACCAACAAAAGAAAACGAAGAAGCTGCAAAAGCATAAGTTATATTATTTACCTAATACTTAATAACTGAACTTACTTAAACTCCTCAATTAATAAAAAATCATCAAAAGTACAGGTGTACCATGTGCTCATACGCCTCAGCAAGATTCTACTCGCAAACACCTTTTGGTAAAACACATACACCATAATCTTCATAAGTATCTAAATTACAAACAGTTCTACCATAACTAGCATTTACACAATCTGCATTATTAGAGCATGTTACAAGTGGAAAATTACAAGAATAATTATGATAACAAACTGTTCTTCCATCAATGCTGTTTGCACAATCAAATAGTTTCACAAGTACATGATGAAATATATAAATTTAAAAATAAAATCATTAAATTAGGATAAACAGCCTGTAAAAATTTGGATGAAAGGAGTAGATTTTCCACTTCTTGCAAACAAACAATGCTTTACAAACAAAGATAAAAGTACAGGTATAATTTACCTAGTAACAAATGATTTAGACTGTACAAAGGAAAAGATGGAGAAGATCTACAAAAAAGAGTAAATTATGTACTAAAGCAATAAAAATTGCATTTCAGGAATTACATGATATTAAACAAAAATACAAGGAGATTATGCCTTTTGCGTAAGGTCAGTAAATAAATATATTTTTATCCAATTCAGTTTAAATAATTGTAGTAAAATAAACAATAAAATAAAACTCAACTTATAATATAATTATTATAATTAATCCATATTATAATTGCTTATCAAAATTTATGAAAAAAGGGCTTTTTTCTTGACATAATATATTATTATTTGTAGGCTTATGTTTTTAAGAATAATAACAATTGAAGCTATTTTTCTTAAGAATAGTATATGTAAACATTTATTGATAAGTTTTTTTATGAGGTCGTATGAAAATACATGAATATCAAGCGAAAACAATATTTCGTAAATACAATGTGCCTACTCCAAAAGGATTAATTGCACATTCAGTAGAAGAAGCAGTTAAAAATGCAGAAGAATTAGGTGGACCAATTTGGGTTGTTAAAGCTCAAATCCATGCCGGTGGTCGTGGAAAGGGAGGAGGAGTTAAACTTGCAAAATCCCTTGATGATGTAAAAAAACTAGCTGGTGAAATATTAGGAATGACTTTGGTTACTCATCAAACAGGTCCGGAAGGAAAACTAGTACAAAAAGTTTATATTGAAGATGGTGCTGATATTAAAGATGAATTTTACTTATCTGTTGTTCTTGACAGAGCAAAGGAAATGCCTGTTATTATGGCTAGTACTGAAGGTGGAATGAACATAGAAGAAGTTGCATCTAAAACTCCTGAAAAAATTATTAAAGTTGCAGTTGATCCAACTATTGGCTTTCAGGGTTTCCATGCAAGAGAGTTAGCATTTGGTTTAGGACTTCCTAAAGCAGAACAAAGAAATTTTGCTAAATTTGCAAAAGCTTGTTACGATGTTTATATGGATAACGATGCTGAATTAATAGAAATCAATCCATTAGTAAGAACTAACAATGGTGAATTTATTGCTTTGGATGCTAAAATGGGTTTTGATGATTCTGCATTAGCTCGTCATCCTGAAATATTAGCAATGAGAGACAAATCAGAAGAAGATCCTTCTGAAATGGAAGCTAAAGAATATGATTTATCTTATGTTAGTTTAGATGGAGAAATTGGTTGTATGGTTAACGGAGCTGGTTTAGCAATGGGAACTATGGATACAATTAATTATTTTGGTGGAACTCCTGCTAACTTTTTAGATGTTGGTGGTCAAGCTAATGCTAAAACAGTTGCTAAAGGTTTTGAAATTATTTTAAGAAATCCAAAAGTTAAAGCAATTTTTGTAAATATTTTTGGTGGTATTGTTAGATGTGACAGAATTGCTAATGGTATTTTAGAAGCAACAAAAATGGTCGATGTTAATGTACCTGTTGTTGTAAGACTTGATGGAACTAATGCTTCAGAAGCAGCTGTAATTTTAAAAAATGCAAATATTAAAAATATTATTACAGCAACAGATTTAGCAGATGGCGCAGTTAAAGCAGTTAAAGCAGCAAAAGGAGAATAATAATGAGTATTTTAGTAAATAAAGATACAAAAGTAGTAGTTCAAGGGTTTACTGGAAAGGAAGGAACTTTTCATTCTGGCCAATGTATAGATTATGGTACTAATATTGTGGCTGGAGTTACTCCTAACAAAGGTGGAATGGAGCATTTAGGTAAACCTGTTTTTAATACAGTTAAAGAAGCAGTTGCTGCAACTGGAGCAACAGTTAGTATGATTTTTGTTCCACCTGCATTTGTTAGTGATGCTGTTATGGAAGCCGCTGATGCGGGGATAGAACTTACTGTTATTATTACAGAAGGTGCACCAGTTAAAGATATGATGTTTGCAAAAAAATATGCACAAAAAAATAATATGATGACTATAGGCCCTAACTGTCCTGGTGTTATCACTGCGGAAGAATGTAAACTTGGAATTATGCCAGGTAGTGTATTTAAAAAAGGTAATGTAGGTTTAATATCTAAATCAGGTACATTAACTTACGAAGGTGCAAACCAAGTTGTTAAAGAAGGTTTTGGAATTACAACAGCAGTTGGTATTGGTGGTGACCCTATTATTGGTTTATCTTACATTAAACTTTTAGAAATGTTTCAAAATGACCCCGAAACAGAAGCTATAGTTATGATAGGTGAAATAGGTGGAGACTTAGAAATTCAAGCTGCTAAATACATCAAAGAAAATGTTACTAAACCTGTTGTCGCTTTTATAGCAGGTCAAACAGCTCCTAAAGGTAAAAGAATGGGGCATGCAGGTGCTATTATTTCAGGAAGTGCAGGTACAGCAAAAGAAAAAATGGATGCTTTAAGTGCCGTAGGTGTTAAAGTTTGTGCTACACCTGCTGAAATCGGTAAGAAAATCGCAGAGGCTATGGCTAAGTAGAGATTTATTTAATAAGTATCTGCCATTTCAAAGCTGAGACGGAGCGATGCCCCGTCTGTACAGCTTTTCCATGGAAAATTAAGCCTGTAAAGTCTTATTTTTAGCGTTCAACCCCACAAAGTGGGTTTTCACTCTTATAATTTAATCTTCGTTTAAATTATTTATTATTTTCTAATCCATTTATAATTTAATTTACTTAATGTAAAAAGTATTATAAAATCATTAAAAAACAGTTGCTTCTTAACAGGAAAACTGTATAATTTTTTTATAAAGATAGTTCTTTTATTGGGTAATATTTAGCAAATGTAATTAGCTTAAGTTAATGCAAAATAACAATAAGTTTTAAAATACATGGGAGTTATAAAATGTCAAACACACAACAACGAGCAGAATTACAAGCCCAAATATGGAAAATAGCTAATGATGTCCGTGGCTCAATTGATGGATGGGATTTTAAACAATATGTTTTAGGAACTTTATTTTATAGATTTATTAGTGAAAACTTTGCTAAATATGTTGAAGGTGGTGACGATAGCATTAACTATGCCAACCTTGATGATAGTATAATAACACCCGAAATTAAAGATGATGCAATTAAAACAAAGGGGTATTTTATCTACCCTAGTGAGCTTTTTTGTAACATAGCAAAAAATGCTAATACAAACGAAAGCCTAAATACCGATTTAGCTAAAATATTTAACAATATTGAAGCCAGTGCAGTTGGTTATCCTTCTGAAAATGACATAAAGGGATTGTTTGCAGATTTTGATACTACAAGCAATAGATTAGGAAGTAGTGTAACAGATAAAAACAACCGTCTTTCTGCTGTAATTAATGGTGTCGCAGGATTAAATTTTGGAAACTTTGAAGATAATCATATTGACCTTTTTGGCGATGCGTATGAATTTTTAATTTCTAATTATGCTACTAATGCAGGAAAATCAGGAGGAGAATTTTTTACTCCACAACATGTATCAAAGCTTATTGCTAAGCTAGCAATCCATAAACAAGAAACGGTTAATAAAATCTATGACCCGGCATGTGGTTCCGGTTCTTTATTACTTCAAGCAAAAAAACAGTTTGATAAACATATCATAGAAGAAGGATTTTGGGGGCAAGAAATAAACCACACTACCTATAATCTAGCAAGAATGAATATGTTTTTACATAATATAAACTATGATAAATTTAATATTGCATTAGGAAATACCTTAATAAATCCTAAATTTAAAGACGATAAACCTTTTGATGCAATTGTATCAAATCCACCATATTCAGTAAAATGGATAGGAAAAGATGACCCAACTTTAATAAATGATGATAGATTTGCTCCTGCTGGTGTATTGGCTCCAAAATCAAAAGCTGATTTTGCTTTTATATTACATTCTCTTAACTATCTTTCAAGTAAAGGTCGTGCAGCAATTGTTTCTTTTCCCGGTATTTTTTACCGTGGTGGTGCAGAACAAAAGATAAGAAAATATTTGGTTGATAATAATTTTGTTGAAACAGTTATTTCATTGGCTCCTAATCTTTTTTATGGTACTTCAATAGCTGTTAATATTTTAGTTCTTTCTAAGCATAAAACTGATAATAAAATTCAATTTATTGATGCAAGTGGAGAAGATTTTTATAAAAAAGCAACTAACACAAATCTCCTTGAAGATATTCATATAGAAAAAATCATGAAAATGTTTGATAATAAAGAGGATATAGAATATTTTGCAAAATCTATTGATTATGATACTGTTGTTAAAAATGATTACAACTTATCTGTTAGCTCTTATGTAGAGGCAAAAGATACAAGGGAAAAAATAGATATAGTAAAATTAAATCAAGAGTTAAAAGAGACGGTTGTAAAGATAGATAGGCTAAGAAGTGAAATAGATAAGATAGTTGCGGAAATAGAAAATGAATGAAGTTGTAAAATATAATATAGAAAATAAGATTTTAACTATAAGAGATAAGCAAGTTATGCTTGATAGTGATTTAGCAGAGCTATATCAAGTAGAAACCAAAAGAATAAATGAAGCAGTAAAAAGAAATCCTGAAAAATTTCCAGATGATTTAATGTTTGAATTAAGTGATAAAGAGTATGAAATCTTGAAGTCGCAAAATGCGACCTCAAGTTGGGGAGGAAGAAGAAATAAACCAAAAGCTTTTACAGAACAAGGTGTTTATATGCTTGCAACTGTTCTAAAAAGTAAAGTTGCCACAGATGTAACACTTTCTATTATGAGAACTTTTACAAAAATGAAACACTTTTTATCTCAAAATGCAAATCTTTTTGCAAAAATAGATGCTATTGAAAAAAGACAAATTAGTTATGAAATAACAACAGATAAAAAAATAGAAAAAATTTTTAACTTAATAGAAGATAAATCTATTAAACCTACACAAGGTATATTTTTTGATGGGCATATTTTTGATGCTTATGAGTTTATATCAGATTTAATAAAAAGTGCTAAAAAAGAGATAATTTTAATTGACAATTATATAGATGAAACTATTTTAACACTATTTAGCAAAAATCAAAATATTGAAGTAGTAATTTATACTAAAACTATCTCAAAACAGTTAAAGCTTGATTTACAAAAATATAATTTACAATATAAACCCATAAAGATAAAGAGATTTAATCTATCTCATGATAGATTTTTGATAATAGATAAAAATGAGATATACCACATAGGGGCAAGTCTAAAAGATTTGGGTAAAAAGTGGTTTGCTTTTTCAAAGATGGATAATAAGAGTTTAAGCATTTTAGATAAGATAAAATATAATGATGAATTATGAGTGGTGAATGATGAATAAGATATTAAAAAAACTATTTGGGGATTTTAAGGTTGAGTGGAAGAAGTTGGGGGAAGTTTTTGATATTATTGCAGGTGGAGATGTCCCTAAAAAGGCATTATCTAAAGAGAAAAATAATGAATATAATATACCTATTTTATCAAACGGTATAGGAGATAAAGCATTATATGGTTGGACAAATAAGGCTAAAATTACTAAACCAAGTTTAACAATATCAGCGAGAGGAACAATAGGTTGGACTAGTTATCAAGAAAAACCTTTTTTCCCAATAGTTAGACTACTTGTATTAATTCCTAAAATAAAATTGAATTTAAAATATGCTTATTATTTTATGAAAACTATTGAAAAAAATTATAATGTTTCAAAAAATGGTATTCCACAACTTACTAAACCTATGATTAAAGATAAACTAATCCCCCTCCCACCCTTAGAAGTTCAAAGGGAAATTGTCAAGATACTTGACAATTTCACAGAGCTTACAGCAGAGCTTACAGCAGAGCTTACAGCTAGAAAAAAACAGTATGAGTATTATAGAGATATGCTTTTAACTTTTAATGATGATGAAGTAGAGTGGAAGAAGTTGGGAGAAGTTTTTAATCTTAAAAATGGATATACACCTTCAAAAAGAAATAGGAAATATTGGACTAATGGGGATATTCCTTGGTTTAGAATGGATGATATTAGAACTAATGGAAGAATATTAGATAATGCTTTACAAACAGTTTCCGAAAGTGCAGTTAAAGGGGGAAAATTATTTCCTGCTAATTCAATAATTATTGCAACATCTGCAACCATTGGAGAACATGCTTTAATAACAGTTCCATATTTATCAAATCAAAGGTTTACTAATTTAAGTTTAAAAGAAAAATATCAAAATAAATTTGATATAAAATTTTTATTTTATTATAGTTTTCTACTTGGAGAATGGTGTAAAAATAATACTACAATGTCAAGTTTTGCTTCCGTTGATATGAATGGTTTTAGAAACTTTAAAATCCCAATCCCCCCAATAGAAAAACAAAAAGAGATAGTAGCTATTTTAGATAAGTTTGATACTCTAACAAACTCCATAAGCGAAGGACTGCCAAAAGAGATAGAGCTAAGAGTTAAGCAGTATGAGTATTATAGAGATAAGCTTTTAAGTTTTCCAAAGGAAAATAATGAATAATATAGAGATATATCAAGCACCAAATGGAGCCATAGAGTTTAAAGGAGATTTAGAGCATGAAACTATTTAGGCAAATCAAAACGATATCGCTAAGCTATATGGTATTGATAGAACTGTCTATAAATATGCTATCAAGCAAAAATATAGGATATGAAAAAGTATATTTTAGGAGAAAAAGGTGAACCAAACAAAACCCATTGCCCAAACAAATAACTTTATAGTATTAGACAAATACACCAAAATAGAGCAACCCCAAAGCTATCAAAGTGAAGCCGATTTAGAAAAAGAACTCATAAAAGACTTAAAAAATCAAGGCTATGAGTATCTAAAAGAGCTAAAAACTCCACAAGATATGCTAAAAAATGTTAGACTTCAGTTAGAGAGTCTTAATAATGTCAAATTTAGCGATGGTGAATGGGATAGATTTATAACAGAGTACCTTGATAAACCAAATGATACCATCATAGATAAAACCGAAAAGTTCCATCATGATTATATTTATGATTTTGTTTTTGATGATGGACATATTCAAAATATTTACCTAGTAGATAAAAAAAATATAAATAAAAACTCTCTTCAAGTAATATCTCAATTTGAGCAAAGAGGAAGTTATTTAAACCGTTACGATGTAACTATTTTGGTAAATGGTTTGCCACTTGTTCAAATAGAGCTAAAAAAAAGAGGGGTTGCAATAAAAGAAGCTTTCAATCAAATTCATAGATACTCAAAAGAAAGTTTTAATACCGAGCATTCACTTTTTAAATATCTTCAAATTTTTATTATATCAAACGGAACAGATAGCAGGTATTTTGCAAATACTACAAAAAGAGATAAAAATAGCTTTGATTTTACTATGAATTGGGCAAAAGTAGATAATACCCCTATAAAAGACTTAAAAGATTTTACAGCTACTTTTTTACAAAAACGAACAATTTTAGAAGTTTTACTTAAATATAGTGTTTTTGATATAAACAAAACCTTACTTATTATGAGGCCATATCAAATAGCTGCAACAGAAAGGATTTTGTGGAAGATACAAAGCTCTTATAATGCTAAAAACTGGAGCAAGGTTGAAAGTGGCGGGTATATTTGGCATACAACAGGAAGCGGAAAAACTCTAACTAGTTTTAAAGTAGCAAGACTTGCAACAAAGCTAGATTTTATAGATAAAGTCTTTTTTGTAGTAGATAGAAAAGATTTAGACTATCAAACAATGAAAGAGTATCAAAGATTTTCCCCTGATAGTGTAAATGGAAGCAATAGCACAGCAGGACTTAAAAGAAATATTGCAAAAGATGATAATAAAATCATAGTTACAACTATTCAAAAATTAAACAACTTAATAAAAAGTGAAAACGATTTAGAAGTTTATAACAAACAAGTAGTATTTATCTTTGATGAGGCTCACAGAAGTCAGTTTGGTGAGGCTCAAAAAAATATACGAAAAAAGTTTAAAAAGTATTATCAATTTGGATTTACCGGAACTCCAATATTTGTAGAAAATGCACTAGGGGCTGAAACAACTGCTAGTGTTTTTGGCTCACAGCTTCACTCTTATGTGATAACTGATGCAATTAGAGATGAAAAGGTGCTAAAATTTAAAGTAGATTATAATAATGTCAAACCTGTATTCAAAAATATAGAAAGCGAACAAGATGAAAACAAACTAAATACATTAGAAATTAAAGAAGCACTTTTAAACCCCAATAGAATAAAAGAGATTTCAAAATATATCTTAGAAAATTTTAAAAGAAAAACACATCGTTTAAATGCAACAAATAAAGGCTTTAATGCAATGTTTGCAGTTAGTAGCGTAAAAAGTGCAACACTTTATTATGAAATGTTAAACAAGTTGCAAAGTAATAGCCCAAAACCCTTAAAAATTGCTACAATATTTTCATTTGCACCAAATGAAGAACAAAATGCTATTGGAGAAATTAAAGATGAAAATTTTGAGCCAACCGCAATGGAAAGTAGTAGCAAAGAATTTTTAGCAAAAGCGATTAAAGACTATAATAAAATGTTTCAAACAAACTATTCTATTGACAGTAAATCATTTCAAAACTATTATAGAGATTTAGCCAAAAGGGTAAAAAATAAAGAGATTGATTTATTGATTGTTGTAGGAATGTTTTTAACAGGTTTTGATGCCCCAACACTTAATACTTTGTTTGTGGATAAAAATCTAAGGTATCATGGACTAATACAAGCCTATTCAAGAACAAATAGAATTTATGATGCCACAAAAGCTTTTGGAAATATTGTAACTTTTAGAGATTTAGAAAAAGTTACTATCGATGCAATTACACTTTTTGGCAATTCAAATACCAAAAATGTAATTCTAGAAAAAAGTTATAAAGAGTATTTGGAAGGGTTTAGAGACATTATAACAGGAGAGGCTAAAAGAGGTTATAAAGAAATTGTAAAAGAATTAAAAAATAAGTTTTCAAATATTGATGAACTAACCAAAGAAAGCGATAAAAAAGAATTTGTTAAACTTTTTGGAGAGTATTTAAAGGTTGAAAATATTTTACAAAATTATGATGAATTTATAACCCTTAAAGAGTTTCAGAAGATAGATAGTAGTGATATTGAAGTTGTCAAAGACTTTAAACAAACTTACCATTTAAACGATGAAGATTTAGAGGCACTTAAAGATATAGAGCCTTTACCCGAAAGATTAGTACAAGATTACCGTTCTGTTTATAATGATATTAGAGAGAGTATCAGACAACAAAAAAAAGCAAACAAAGAAGAAAAATCAAATATTGATTGGAGTGATGTTGTTTTTGAAGTGGATTTGTTAAAATCTCAAGAGATTGATTTAGATTACATTTTAGAGCTTATTTTTGAAAAAAATAAAAATACAAAAGATAAAAATGAATTAATAAACGATATTAAAGGCTTAATTCGTTCAAGTATTGGACAAAGAGCAAAAGAAAGTTTAATAATTGATTTTATTAATAATTTTAATTTAGATGAATTTGAAGATAAAGCAAATATAATTGATGGCTTTTTTAAATTTGCTCAAATAAAACTAAAAGAGGAAGCTAAAGAGTTGATTAAGAGTGAAAATCTCAATGAACTTGAGGCAAAAAGATATATTGAAAGATCACTTAAAAAAGAATATGCAAGTGAACAAGGAACGGAACTTAATGATATTTTACCAAAAATGAGCCCTCTCAATCCAAACTATTTACCCAAAAAACATAGTGTTTTTCAAAAAATATCTGCTTTTGTTGAGAAATTTAAAGGTATAGGGAAACATCTTTAATAACAAAAATATAACTTTTAAAATAGTTATAAAATTTCAACTATCTTTTCTACTTCTTTTTCACTCATTTCAAAATCTTCTGCTAAGTCTTCAATGGAAAATCCTCTTTCATAAAATTTTATAATTGCTTTTATTTTAGAGTTTTTTTCTTTCTCTTTCTCTTTTTGAGCCTTTTCTTTCTCTTTTTGAGCTTTTTCTTTCTCTTTTTGAGCCTTTTCTTTCTCTCTTTGAGCCTTTTCTTTCTCTCTTTGAGCTTTTTCCTTCTCTCTTTGTGCTTTTTCTATCTTCTCTTGAGCTTCTTCAAGACCTTTTTGTATTCCTTTATTTTCTGCTGTACTTAGCACAGCATACCAGTCTCTATATTCCTTTAAACTTGCTAAATATTTATTTTGGTCTTTTTTATCCATGTTTACAAACTCAGCTTTACTAAAAGCATCTTTTATTACTTTGTCATCATTAAATATTTTGGGAATTTCATTTAAAGAATCCAAATTATTTAAAAAATAAAACCATTTATCTAGATATGTTTTTAATTCGTTTTCTTTTTTAGTAAATTTAGGCATTTCTACAAATACATAATTTAATTTATCGTAAAATACATCATTGTTTTGGTCTTTTAATTTTACATAATGTAGGTAATCTTGATTATTATTTTCTTTAAACTCAAAATCTAATATCCCAATGCAATAAACAGCTGATAGTTTATAATCCCAACTTACCTTTCTTGGATTTCCTTCTCTCGTTAATGCCGTTCCGTCATAATATAAACCTTTTAAACCCTGCTCCTGTATTAAAATACTTGAATAATACACCATTCTATCTTTAAAATAGGTTTGCTCTGCTCTTTGAAGTTCTACTAGTATATGATTATTCTCTTCATCAAGGCAATAAATATCAAAAACTGTATTTCTATCCCTTTTGCTTAATCCCAATTTCTCTAGATTTTTAAATTTTAAATCAACTATCTTAGCCTTATTTTCAAGCTCTAAAAAAGCATTAATAAAAGAAATAAGTTGTGGTTTACTTCCTTCTTCTCCAAATAGTTTTTTAAAACCATAATCTGTAAATGGATTTATATATTTTGATGTTAAACACATTATCCCCCCTTCCTAGGCATAGCAAAATACACAGCCGTATATCTCTACTGTGTTCATTATAACCTATATTTTGAATAATTCAACAATTTCAGAAAATAAATGAAAATTACTAAATTCCCGCAGGAAGTAAAATTGTTGCAAGTAGAGCAAAAAATATACTTGGTAAAAAAAGAGATTATAATTTTTTAATGGATAATTGTCATCAATTCACAGCAGGTTGTCTTATTGGTGATTTTGAAAATAGTAAAAATTTTTTGTGAATGTTAAAAGATACTGCAAAAAATGAAATACAAGCTAATAATTGGAGGATTTGGGAAACAGATAGAGATTTAAATTTTTTAACATAACACCCTTCTGTTTACCTATCCCCACATGATTCCGTACAGAAAAGGGCATTTCGACTACGCTCAATGACCCTTGGTCTTAATTCTAGCGTTCAACCTTTTGGGCAAGAAAACCTTGCCCTACAAGTTTTCACTTTTATAATTTTTATATAAAATATTAAAATTATTGATTTTTTAAAAAGTAAGTTATATACTTGCCAAGTACTTGGATATAGAGTTTATGATAAAAGAAATATATAGACAATCATTCTTTCAGAATCGTACGAATAGTATAAACACAATTGTATTTATACGTTCGTTATGTGCAATTTATGAGATCATACAATATGGGTAAAAAAATCGTTTTAAAAGAAGCCATTTCTATAGGAATTGGAGGAATGGTAGGCGGCGGGATTTTTGCTGTTCTAGGACTTGCAGTATCTTTGGCTAAAGGTGGAACACCAATTGCCTTTTTATTCGCGGGTATTTTAGCATTAATAACTTCTTACAGCTATGTTAAACTATCACAAAAATATCCCAGCAGAGGAGGAACTGTTAAATTCATCAATCAAGGTTTTGGAAAAACAATCTTTAGTGGTGGAGTTAATAATCTTTTGTGGGTAAGCTATATTATTATGATTTCACTTTATGCTTCAGCATTTGGGTCTTACGCACCAAATTTATTAGAATTAACTCACGATAAAATAATTGATACACACATTTATGCAAGTGCAATTATTGTTTTAGCTACAGCAATTAATTATTATAGTATTGCTGTTGTTGGTAAAATAGAATCTTATGCCGTAGTTATAAAATTGATAATTTTGATTTCCTTTATTTTTATTGGTGCTTACGGTTTAATCGGCAATCCAAATATAGCTCAACTTGCAGTCACTAATTGGGAATCACCAATAAAGTTATTTGCTGGAGGAATGGTTATTTTTGTTGCTTATGAAGGATTTGAACTTATCGCTAATGTAGCACCTGATATAGTTGATCCTGTAAAGAATATTCCAAGAGCTTATTACTATTCTGTAATTTTTGTAATTGTTCTATATATAATTATTGCTTTAGTAACTATAGGTTCACTCCCTTTTGCAAGAATAGCAACAGCACAAGATTATGTTTTGGCTGAAGCGGCAAAACCAATGTTAGGAAGAGTTGGTTTTTCTATTATTACAGTGGCCGCATTAATCTCAACATTTTCAGCAATTAACGCATCTCTTTATGGAGGAAGTAAAGTAAATTATGAAATTGCAGAGGATGATGAATTACCTCATCACTTTTTGGCAAAACTTTGGAATCAGCCCATAGGTTTAATGATTACAGCGGTAACTACCTTAATCTTAGTAAACCTACTTAAACTAGAGAGTATATCAACAGCAGGTAGTGTTGGGTTTTTACTAATTTATGGTATCCCCAAGAAAGAACAAAGTCTTTAATTATTTGTAAAGTATTCTTATTATTACTTTTGATTGCCATTACATAATCACCCTTGTTTTCTATAACCTTATTTGCAATATTCCTATAACTTATT
>Ga0256842_1001456_pt1 | contig 18838 bp, 19 predicted proteins | sample 4559240metaG_FD_185973 | JGI IMG/M metagenome (GOLD analysis project Ga0256842, IMG submission 185973) | Hydrothermal vent microbial communities from Guaymas Basin, Mexico - 4559-240 | ecosystem: Environmental > Aquatic > Marine > Hydrothermal vents | place: Mexico: Guaymas Basin | collected...
AAGAAATGATAACCCTAGATTTGCCAGAAAAACCATCAAATTCTCTAAATCTTTCGAAATGCTCGAAATTTCTCTTAGGTTGTGGATTCACTACTATAATTCATCAACAGTATCATAACACCACCAAGGCATCTTATCAATTTCCGCAATTTTAATCTGTTTTTCAAAAAATATTGTTTGTAGATATACAATAAAAACCAATATAAATGATAATAAAGCTTGGATTGTATAAATATATACATCTTGTTTAGTTGAAATTGCTAACCACACGCAATATATAACGAACATCTCAAAAATTAGCCATACAAATATATCACGACGTTTTATAGGATACCGTTTTGATTTCATTAACTTAGGATCATTGGAACATTTACTTAAACTTTGGCCAAATAAACTCTGCAAACTATTTAAACACGTGCTAGCAACAGCCAAGTATGCCATACAATGACAAATACTGGCAGAAGGAGGAAATAATGCCTAAAAAGGAAATTGAAGAAATCCAGCTTAAGAGGTTGAGATGGGTTGTAAGACACGCTTACGATAACGTTCCGTTCTACAGACAGAAATTTAAAGAACTTGGCATTCATCCAGACGACATCAAAAAGAGAGAAGACATAACCAAACTTCCGTTTACGACCAAAGAGGACTTAAGAGAAAACTACCCCTTTGGACTCTTCGCAGTTCCAAAGGAGAAACTCGTTAGAATACACACATCAAGCGGAACATCTGGAAAGCCGAAAGTAGTAGGCTACACAGCCCAAGACCTTGAAAACTGGATAAACCTGTGCGCAAGATGCCTCTACATGGTCGGATTGCGATCTCACGACGTGTTTCAAAACATGGTAAGCTACACGATGTTCACCGGCGGCTTAGGCATGCACTACGCTGCTGAAAGGATAGGTGCGATGGTTGTCCCCTCTGGAACCGGCAACACCCAAAGACAGATCCAGTTTATGCTCGATTTTGGAACCACAGTAATTCACTGCACACCAAGCTACGCCCTGCACATCAAGGAAGTAGCGGAAAGCGTGGAGATCGATCCTAAGGGGATCGGGCTTAAGATCGGATGCTTCGGTGCTGAGCCTTGGAGCGAAGCCACAAGGAAGAAGCTTGAGGATGCTTTTGACCTTAAAGCGTTCGATTCTTACGGTTTGAGTGAGATGAACGGCCCGGGAGTTGCCTTCGAATGCGAAGAGCAGAGTGGGTTGCACATCTGGGCGGATCACTACTTCATCGAAGTTGTAAATCCAGAAACCGGGGAACCACTTAGCGAAGGGGAGAAAGGTGAACTCGTTCTCACACCGCTTACAAAGGAAGCTCTACCGCTTATAAGATACAAAACTGGCGACATCACGTTCATAATGGATGAGGAGAAGTGTTCATGTGGTAGAACACATCCAAAAATACACAGGATCATCGGCAGATGCGACGACATGATCATCGTCAGAGGTATAAACGTCTTCCCATCACAAATCGAGCACGTCCTAATGCAGATTCCAGAAGTCGGAGATAATTACCAAGTTATTATAACGAGAAGAGGTGCTCTTGATGAGATAACTGTCAGAGTTGAGGTTAAGGACGAGTTCTTCACAGGAGAGCTTGCAGACATGGAGAGGCTCAGAAGAAAGATTCAAGAAGAGCTTAGGAAGGAGTTGGGACTTAGAACAAACGTCGAGCTCGTTGAAAAGGGAACACTTGAGAGGTTCGAAGGAAAGGCGAAAAGAGTATTGGATCTAAGGGGAGGGATTTAAAACATTAATCTTTATTATTTAATCAAATTTAAAAACTACACATTAGCAATAAATTTACTTAACAATACAGAAGGGATCAGATTTAAATCCGAAGGTATTCTTTGGCTTTTCTCAAAATCTCCTTCGCATCGTCGAGAGTTCTTCTAGCAACATCCTCGGTTACCCTTCTAAGGTATCCACTATCTATCTCCGACTTTATGTCCAAGGCTCGGTAGATCTTCGAGCAGTCGTCCTTAGTGAGGCCAATCTCCTCTTTATGCAGGCAGAGAAGGTGAACGGCATCCTCAAGATTTTTCGGATTCATCTCCATACTGATTATCAATGCTCTGACAGCATGGAATATCGCATAGCATGATGAAACGCAGCAGGTGTCGTATGAGCTGGATTTTAACGCCTTCTCGGCTTCATTAATCAACTTCTCAGCCTCTTCAACTCTGAGCGTCACTTCTGCTTTCATCGTTCATAATTCGGCTTGAAAGGATATAACGATATTGTTTACATTATAGAGAAGTCGTGTGATTAAATGGAACCAATATGCTCTAAGCCTAAAGGGCGAAGTGGATTGTGATGTAAATACCATGATCGCAAAGAAAGAAAAGAAAAAAAGGCCGAAGAGTTCTTAACTTTAAATTAAAATGGCACAGGCCACACCCTTCTTGCTTACCTCTACACCTTTGCTTATTCTTCCCTGTTTTGGAATGTTCTTTACTGCAACTCTAATCGCATGACCATCCTTTGTGAATATCAAAACGTCTTCCTTGCCCGTTACGAATTCCACAACCGCAATCCTTCCCTTTATACCTATGACACCCATAGAGCCTCTGCTCGTCCGTCTGAATTCCTCCAAATCCGTTCTCTTACCCAAGCCATCCTCTGTGAGGATCAGCAACTCCTTACCCTTGCCTATTGACATCCAAGCGATCGAATCTCCCTCCCTCAGATTTACAGCCTTCACACCCCTCGCATTTCTGCCCTTCTTGGGAATTTCCTCGGCCTTGAACCTGATGACATAACCGTTTTTAGTTCCTATCGCAACATCTCCCTCCTTAAACACTCTCGCAAAAGCTATTTTGCTCGATGAGGCTATTATCCCCGCCTTCTTAGCGTTTGCAAACTCGGAAAGCTTGGTTCGCTTTGCGTATCCATCTTCTGTAAGTATTGCAACGTATTCGTTCTCGCTGAATTCATCCACAGCCACGGCAGAAACGACCCTTTCATCCTCGCTCAATCCCAAGAATTTTCTTATGTTAACACCTTTCCCGGTTCTATCCTGCTTAGGTATGTCATGAACTGCAATCCAATAAGCCTTGCCGGCATCGCTGAATATCAGAAGCTTCTGCTTAGTATTGCACAGAACTGCAAACACCGGCTCATCTCCCTCTCTTACCGGCATTCCCAGAACTCCAATTCCTCCCCTTCCCTGAGTCCTAAATTCGATCTCACACCTCTTAAAGAATCCATCCTTGGTAAAAACCACAACGTTTTCCTCCTCACTCACAAGCTCATCAGCGGTAATCTCTTCTTCTTTCTCCAGTATTTCAGTTCTTCTTTCGTCTCCGTATTTTCTTTTAAGCTCCTTAAGCTCTTCAACGATTATCTGATCGATCTTAGCCTGATCCGCAAGGATTGCCGAGAGTTCAGATATCTTCCTTCTCAGATTTTCATACTCTTCCATCAAAGCCGAAATCTCCGCAGATGTTAACTTCTGTAATCTCATCTGCAGTATAGCATCAGCTTGCCTCTCACTCATTCTGTATTTCTCCATGAGTTGTTTCTTCGCAACTTCGGGCGATCTGCTCTCTTTAATCAGGTTTATAACGTCTTCCAAGTTCTCGACTGCTATTTTCAATCCTTCGACTACGTGCAATCTATCCTCAGCTTTCTTAAGCTCGAACTCAGTTCTCCTCCTAACGACATCCCTCCTGTGATCAACGTAGCAGGCTATCAGCTCCTTAAGGCTCAAGATCCTTGGTTCTCCGTCAACCAAAGCCAAGTTAATTATTCCGAACGTCGTTTGCAGTGGGGTGTATGAATAAAGCTTCTTCAAAGCTGTGTTAACGTCCGCTCCGCTCTTTAGCTCTACGACCACCCTAATTCCTTCCCTATCCGACTCATCTCTAACCGTTTTTGCCTCCTCAAGTCTCCCACTCTTTATTAGATCTGCAATCTTCTCGACGAGCTTGGCTTTGTTTACCATGTACGGGATCTCCCTTATCACGATAGCTCCATCCTCTATCTCAACCTTACCTCTAATGACGATCTTACCCTTTCCGGTTTCATACGCTTCCTCTATTCCCTTCGCTCCAACTATAACTCCACCGGTTGGGAAATCCGGGCCTTTGATGTATTTCATTAGCTCCTTGACGGTTATTTCGGAGTTCTTTATGTAAGCAATTATCGCATCGCAGACTTCGCTGAGGTTGTGAGGCGGGATATTCGTCGCCATTCCTACCGCTATACCACTGCTACCGTTAACCAAAAGGTTGGGAAGCTTTGCTGGCAGAACGACTGGCTCCTTAAGAGTAGCATCAAAGTTCGGCTGAAAGTCGACCGTTTCCTTATCTATATCCGCTAAAAGCTCCTCAGCCAATTTAGTGAGCCTACATTCTGTGTTGTGGTTTATGAAACCGTTAGCAACGAAGGAGTGGCAGTCGGAAAGCACCCTTATGGAGTAGACATCTTTTTCGCCGACTTCTTCCACTTCAATTATTTTATCAAAGAAATATCTCGTTCTGAGGAAGAACTCGATCATCTTCATGTCATTTTCGTCCAAAATCTTTCTGAGTTTGTCCAAGTTCTTCTCTAAGCGTGAATAGTTGCTCACGTTGTTCTTCTTAATCCACTTGATACCGTACTTCTTTCTGAGGTATTCAGAGAGGAACGGGATTTTATCGTAGTTCAGAGCGGTAAACTTGAACTTCCCCAAAGCTTCTCTAAGCTTTTTATCCTTCGTGCAAAGGAACCCTATCTCCTCAGCGAAGCGCTTTACGTCCTGCGTGTATATTATGAGCCTGTAATTTCCTCCATCCTTCTTTATCGACGAAACAATTCCGAAGTTGAGGAGGAGTATCTGCAACTGTTTAAGCAACTTTAAACTGCTCGAATGATAGTATATGCTGATTCCGTCCTTTCTAACGTTTATGCTTCCGTCTCCTTCAAATAGCGCCCTTAAGAACCATCTCTGAGAGTCCTTGCTGCTCATCAAAATAGCTTTCGGCATCTCCAAATCTTCCGATCTCTTTCTCAAACCCAAGAATTCAAGTATTTCGCAGAACTCCTTACTGAGAACGTAGACATCGTGCTCGATCTTGCCACTCCTGAGCTTTCTCCTGTAAACTTTCGGCTCGAATCCAACGTTCCTTATAGCCTCTACCACAAGATTTACGAACTCCTCGTCGACGTTTACGAACAGCGCTCGATACCTCTTTATGTCATCCCTGATTTCCACGTAACCTTCACTCAGAAAAGCTCCTAGTATTATTGCCCAATCCTTCGTTATCTTTATCCTCCTTCCTCTGAATTCGAACTCCCAATCCATCCAGTCCATCGGGACATTTCGGTTTATGACGACGTAATCTCCTTTCCTGACCTTTGCGAGCGTCTTCCACCTGAGCTTTGGTCTTCCGTCTTCGTCCCTCTCCAACACGACTATCGGATGGTTCAGGGTTCCCTCTATTTCGTATCCGAACTTGGTTCTGATCTTCACGACTCTATGCCTTCCCGAGTGGAAGAGGACATTGGATTCGCTTATCCTTCCGTTGGCGGACAGAACCCTTATGTCTATTGGGTTGTCCGAATTCGGCTTGGCATCGGTTATTTCACCTATCTTGATCAAACCTCTGTCCGTAACGACCAACGTGTCCGCGACGACGCAGTATCTCATGGCAGCTGGCTCATCACCGTCTATCGATCCAAAATTACCTTGTCCGTCGATTAAAGGATACCTCATGACAAAATCCTGAGCCATTCTGACAAGAGCCTCATAAACGGGCTGATCGCCATGGGGATGATACTTACCAAGCGTCTCACCGACGACTCTTGCACACTTTCTATACGGTCTATCGTGCCTCAAGCCCATTTCATGCATCGTCCAAAGGATTCTACGCTGAACAGGTTTTAAACCGTCTCTAACATCTGGCAAAGCTCTTCCAACAATAACACTCATTGCATAATCGAGATATGAACTCTTTAGCTCCTCGCTGATATCACGAATTAACTCCATACAAATAGTTTTCAGCTTAGGAAGTTATAAATTGCGATTGAGTGAGAATAGTATATAAAAATCCACAAAAAATTAGAGATTAAAGCTGATGTTTTCGATATCCTGAAGTTCTTTAAGTAATTCGTCGACATCTGTCAGCGTTTCGTTTATATCCTCAGCCGGCACTGTAGGAGTTTCGGTTGGCGTAGGAGCTTGCTCTGTTGGAGTTTCTACAGGTTTCTCAACGATCAGTTTCTTCTCCGCACATCCAAGCAGTACCATTCCAAAAATTAGAAGAAGAAGCATTAACGCTCTCTTCATTCTACCACCCCGAATTCAAGTGTTACATTTCCAAACGTTCCCTCTTCCATCTTTTCATGTGGAGACCTCTTGAGCTTGTAGATTCCCTCTCCGCTGAGTGTTGCTGTACCCTTACCCTTCACGAAGATCCTCATGAAATCGCCTTCAACCTTTACCGTGACATTCTCGCCTCTTACTACAGCCTTTCCGTGTCCGCTTACCATCGACACTCCACCCTCTACACCACCCTCGAATCCAACTATCGTAACCACTGAAGCTGCTGGTGAAATCGTAACGTCTCCGTCAGCAATTATCAGCGCTACACCGGTGAAGCTAATCTCTGCCGTTCCACTTCCAACTACGAGTAATTCACCAGTTTCATTACCGAAGAATAATTGTCCAACTCTGAGGTGCTGGATTTCATGATAGATTTCTTTAATATCAGCAAATGCCTCTCTAATTAGATCTCTTGCTTCCATGAGCAAGTGTCTACCCTCAACGTAGAGTTCATTCGGGTTGTCTGCAGTTAACATGTCCTCAAACTTTTCATTTGCTTCCTCAAGCTTCTCTCTTGCTAGATCAAGCTTCTCCAAGCAATCGTTAAGCAATTCTTCAAGCTCTGTAACGTCAACTCCAGTGGCATTCAGCGCTTCGATTTCACCCTCAATTCTCAACGCTACATCTTCTGTTTTACTGATTACAACTTCGAGCTTTGCTACTGCAATCTGTCCGACTATTGACTTAATTTTGATCATAATGTCATTCCATGTCTTTTTAAGCTTTTCAACAGATTCTTCAAGCTCTTCTGGTGTTGTACTTGAGTTTACGGCTTCCTTGCTTTCATTTAAAGCCATCAAGCAGTTCTGGATTCTGACCATCAGTTTCTCCTTCTGATCCTCGCCCATGTTTTCGTTCTGCACCTGAACCATCAGCCTCTCAAGCCATCTTCCAATGTAATCTACACCAAAGCAAACGTACTGCTTAGCGTATCTAAACGTCTCTGGATCCTTAAGTCCGTGCATCCTTAGCTTCATGTACATCTCCTTTGCCTTTTCGTACCTATGCTTAGCCTGTTCACACTTCTCCTTAGCTCTCTGAATATCTACCTGAATCTTAGCAATTTTCTGCTTGACCTTAATTTCTCTAATTCTTTCCTTGATTTCTTCCTTATCTCTTATCATTAAATGTTCATGTATTTTCTCCCTGATTCTTTCTCTTTCCTTTATTGGCGTACATAATGGGCATGTCTGATTCTTTTCCTGAATTCTCTCCTGTACTCTTTCCATTACCGGCGTGTGCATTGGAGTTATGTTATGTTCCTGCATTCCCTCCTGAACTCTCTCCATCATCGGTGTTCCGGGCATTCCATGTTCAGACTTATGCATTGGTTGCGCACTTGCCATGCCCATTATTGCCATTATTATTACCAACATTACGAGCCAAACCCACCCACGCACTTCGCATCACCTCAATCCGAACTACGAGCCCGAAAAATATAAGGATACTTTTGATTAAAATATCCTAAAATTAATCTAACCCTTTACAAAGCTTTACGAACCTTTCTCTGGCTTTATCAATTTTTATATCTCAAAGTATTTAACCCTTTTCCCAAAATAAGTATCGCGAAGCGAGATTTTTATCCAAACCTTTGGATAAAATTATATTAAAATTTAATTCTTTATATTTGGTCAGGAGGAATTCTTTTAATGATGATGTCTTTGCAAAGTTATGCGATGCTCGGCTGTAGTTATAGCTGGAGTCCTCATGGGTTCTCTTGCAATATTTGTCAGAAATGTTGATGCTAATCCCATAGTAGTTACATTCTTCAGATTTGCTTTTGGATCTATCTTCCTATTACCATTTGTAAGATGCCTAAAGATTATCAAACATAAATTGGTTTTCGCAGTAGCTATTGCCAATCTGGCTACCGTTTTGTGCTATATAGCTTCAATTCAGATGATCGAAGTCGCAACATCAGCTTTACTTCTTTATATGGCTCCAATTTATGTTACATTCTACGTTTGGGTTAAAGGGGAAGAAATCAGCAAAAATTCGTTATTGGCTTTACCTTTAGCAATCCTTGGACTATATTTGATGCTTTCACCGTACGGAAGTCTAACACTTGGATTAATCTTCGGAATACTTTCAGGAATTTTCTATGCTGGACTGTTCATTCTCATGAAGAGGGTCAGAGAATTTATGCCCTCTATCCATATAACATTTCTTAGTCTAATAATTTCTACCACAATACTGACTCCAATAGTTTTATTTTCATTTAACGAAGTTATTGCTATATTCATGCAAAAGGTTGCTTGGATTGTATGCTTAGGTTTAATTCCAACTGCTTTGGCTTTCACTTTGTTTAACTACGGAATAAAGTTCTGCAAGACTGAAAAAGCACCCATTTTTGCATTGGTTGAACCAGTCTCAGCCGGAATATTTGGCTATTTTGTGTTTGGAGAGGTTTTAACACTCAAGCAGATAGTTGGGGCAGGATTGATTCTACTTGGTGTAGCTCTTGCATACGCCGAAAAATAATTAGATAGGCAAGCTCAAAGCTTGGCAGGGACAGACTTTAATGCAAACTCCGCAATGAATGCACTTCTCAGTTTCAGCGATTACCTTCCAGTTTTCATCAAACTTAAACACCTCCACGGGGCAAATGCTTATGCATAAACCGCAATGAATGCATTTGTCCTCGTCTTTAACCACTGCTTCCTTTAGCTCTATAACCTCCACACCGAACCTTCTGAATATCTCTTCAACTTCCTTAGCTTTGCTATCGTCAACTTCAACTACCATCTCTCCCCTCCTAGCTCCAACGTTTGCACGAAGTATGTTTATCAGGGCATTCGTTTCAAGCGTAGCTGTGGAAATTATCGGCTTTTTAATCGTCTTGGAATCGAATTTCAACAACATAAGCATCGTTACCACCTCGCTAACAGCTTGCTCAGATCTTCACTCGTAACCAATCCCAAAACTCTCTTCTTTGCATCTACAACCGGCAAGGCTGAGATGTTATACTGCTCCATCTTCCTCGCAGCTGATTCAATCGGCTCATCTGGCATAGCCGTGATGACTCTCCTTGTCATAACATCGGAAACTTTTCCAAGTTTACCCATCGCAACTGCCTTTGCAACGTCCCAAGACGTGACTATCCCGATAAGAACGCCGTTCTCGTCAACGACAGGCAGATGGTTCACGTTCTTTTCAATGATTATGCGAGATGCTTCCTCAATGCTCGTAGTTGGAGAGATCGTTACGGCTTTCGTCATCACACTCTTAACGACTTTAACCTCCCTTTGCTTCATTGGCTTCATCTTTCCAGATGTTGGAATCCTTTCAACTGGCTGAGTGAGGAAGAACTCACCTTTATCTATCATCCTCTTCAGCTCTTCCATCACTTTTTTAGCCATATAGTAGCTTGAAAGCGGAGAAACCCTTACTATCTCGCCGTTTATCTCAACCTGCCCACTCTTCAGCTCTGCGTAGGTAACCTTCCTAACGACTGGCCTATCCCTCCTCGGAACTCCGAAGTCTATGATCTCCGTGAATATTTGATCGTCTCTTATCGCGGTTGCTTTTGCAAGCTGTTCATCCAATATTGGGATTGGAATTCCAATTCCGAGCATCATCGTAACCCCATAGCCGGGCATGACTATCGCCTTCATGAACTCAGGCTTCATCTCTTTCAGATTTCCTTTGACCATGAGTGTGCCAAATGGTGGGGTGTGCTGAGTTCCTTCGCCGATTATGTATCCCTTAGCTCCGCATAGAAATATCCTTGTCCCGATTCCAATTGTCCTATACTCAGGATCGTTGTTGAGCGGAGATATCTCGCCACATCCCGCAAAGGTTACGTTTCCGAAGTTTGGAAGCAAAGTTCCCATGTATGTTCTCAAAACTCTATCGGATGAGTTCGTTGCGGCCTTATAACGCTGGTAAGCATTTCGAGGATTTACCATTACCGCTTGGTTTAGATCTTCCAATGCTATCTCCGTTACGATCTTCTTTCTGGGATAGCAGTCCGTTCCATAAGAAATAGCTCTGAGCTCGACTTCTTTTCCCCTTACCAAATCTTCTATGACATGAGCTCCTCCATATTCCATTCCCCTACTTTCAGAAAGTTGGGTGACTCCCAAATAAGCATCAACGGCAGCGATGCCAGTATAAGCTTCAACATCGTTGAGCCAAACTCTCTGCATCTTTATAGGCGGATCCGAATGCCCAAAATTCATAAAAACGCCCGAAGAACACATGGCTCCGAATGTGCCTGTCGTAACGACATCAACCTCTTTAGAGGCCTTTTCAGCTCCCAGCTCCTCGACTATCTCTTTCATCTCCTCAGCGGTGACGACGCAAACGGAACCTTCGGCTATCTTGCGGTTGATCTCTTCGATCGTTTTTTTCATAATGCGTAATCAAAACACCACGATATAAACATTACTAATTTTCGGACGATGAAAAAATTACTATTTGTAATAACTGTCAAAGTAGCATGAAAGCAATAGAAAATTATTGTAAAAAATAAAATATAAAGATGCAAAAATAAAATATAGTTATATAATTAAAGTAAAGCCATGTGTTAGGTCTTCTTTTTCTTCTTTAAAACCTCTTCAAGCTTCTTCTCAAGCGGTTCTTCATGAGTGTATGGACACTTTAAATAGTGCTCAACGGCTCTCGCTAAAGCATCCTTAGTTGCACTTTCACCTGTCTTCTTTTTCAACTCTTTCAAAACTTCCTCTGGTAAGACTGTCTGTGCGTGGACAATTTTAGTCATACCGAATCACCTGATGATAATTAGCACTTAATAGTATTTAAGCTTTACTCATTATAATAACAATTATGTGGAGAATTTCTTACTCTTTTTAAATGTTCAACATGGTTAAGACCATCATCAGGAAGTTAAAACTTTCGGTTATAAAAAAGTGGACTCGGCGGGATTTGAACCCGCGGCCTCCGCCTTGCGAAGGCGGCGCTCTACCAGGCTGAGCTACGAGCCCTCATAGGAATGTGTTGCTAAGTGCTATTTAAGGTTTATCACGGAGTATTTTTATATTTTTTAATCAATACATCACATGATCGGAGGGTAGGTTCTTGTTAGATTATTGCTCTACACATACAGGGCGGAATTCGACGAAGCCGAGGTTATATTTAATGTTTTACCGGAGATCCCCAGTGAGGAAGATTGGGACATACTTATGACCATGCTAAGGGACAACATCGTTCACATGGTGATGCTCGAAAGGGCCTTGAGACTGCTCAACTATGAGCCTCCCGAATTACAGCCAAGGATTCAACCTAAAATTTTAGTTTCCGATAGAAACAGCGCGTTAGAATTTATAGCAAAGTTCGAACAATCTGCCTATAACCACTGTAGATATCTACTCGAAAAAACGGATTTCAAAAACGTAGAGCATGGCAACGAAATAAAAAACACTTTAAAATCGCTCGTGGAATGGGTGAAGAAGCATATAGAGATGATAAAAAACGCTCGACAACTCCAAGGTAAGATACAAACTATTCTAATACTCTCCGATCATATCCACATACCTATCGAAGAAGAAGTAAGTATCATGTGGGCCGGGAGACGCTTCCGGATGATATTGGACTGTCATAAGCGGGAACTCCTTATGCCTCAGACCTTCAACGGTGTAATCGTTCAGATTTATCTGGGTAACCTCCAGCCCCGTTCCATCCAAGGTTTTCTCATCAACGGCAAAGCTGTGATTCTGACTTGAGATGAAAACCCTGCCAGTTTCAAAATCTTTTACGGGCTGATTCGCTCCTCTGTGACCGAATTTCAGTTTGAAAGTTTTAGCACCTAACGCCAAAGCTGTAAGCTGATGTCCCAAGCAGATTCCGGCCATCGGAACCCTTCCAGCCAACTTCTTTATAGTTTCGATCGTTGGCTTTACTCTGGCTGGATCACCCGGCCCATTTGAGACGAAAACGCCATCCGGATTCATCTCGAGAATCTTTTCAGCTGGATAGTTGTATGGAACTAGTGTAACGTTAACCCTTCTCTTCAAAAGCTGTCTGACGATACTCATCTTAACTCCGCAGTCGATTAGAACAACTTCGAACCTCCCCTTCTCAGCTTCAAACCTCTTCGGCTCTTTTACGCAAACCTTATCAACCAAATCCTTCTCTGTGATGGGTGTGACCTTCTTGGCTCTTTTGATCAACTCTTCACTATCCAAATCATCTCCAACGGCTAAAATTGCATTCATGGCTCCGTAGATCCTGATCTTCTTTGTAAGCATTCTCGTGTCGACACCTTCGATGCCGGGAACATCATACTCCTTAAGAAGTTCATCCACGCTCATTTCGCTCCTCCAGTTGCTTGGCTCTTTGCAGAGCTCTCTAACAACGAATCCCTCCACCTTGACTCCATCGCTTTCAAAATCCTCCCTACAAACACCGTAATTTCCGATAAGAGGATAGGTCATCATGAGGATTTGTCCCGCATAGCTTGGGTCTGTTAGAGCTTCAACATAACCGGTCATCGAAGTATTGAAAACGAGCTCACCTTCAACGGTTTTTTCGGCTCCAAAAGCTATTCCTTCAACATAGGTTCCATCCTCAAGAACTAAAGCTGCTTTCATCCTAACAAGCTTGCCGTTGCAATTTTTTAGTTTTTTGCTTCGAATTGAGAATAATATATCCCACAATGCATAGTTTGGCTTGGCTTCAATCTTGATGTATTAGATAAATCAGTGAATGGAAAAAAATTTATATAGTTCTTAGTATAACTAAATAGCTATTAGGAGGTGAAAATATATGGTGGAGGAGTTAACGGAGAAGGATGAGAAGATCGTAAAGTTGCTGGCTGAGACTGGACTAAACAAAAATATAGCTAAGGTCATCGTTTTCCTATCAAAGGTAGGCGAGGCAATCTCAAGAGATATCGAAAGAGCGGCAAACCTTAGACAGCCAGAGGTTAGCTTAGCAATGAAGGAGTTAAAAGAGTGGGGATGGGTTAAGGAGAGAGAACTGAAGAAGAAAGGAAAGGGCAGGCCTCTGAAAAGTTACAAGCTTACGATGGATCTGAAGGAGATTGCGAAAGAGCTAATCGAAAAGAAGAGAGAAGAGATTAAGAGAATCGAGAAGGATTTGGAGGAGCTTGAAAAGCTGGTTGGTTTAAAGTAATTTTCAGACCATCAACATTTTATACCTTTGCTAATGCGTAGCAATATGCAGTATTTTGGTATCATTGGATATCCCATAGGACATTCCGTTTCTCCGGCTATGCACAACGCCGCATTTAAACATCTTGGATTGGAGGCTATCTATCTCAAATTTGAGGTTAAGCCTGAGGATCTTAGAGATGCCATTTTTGGTGCCAAAGCTTTGGGATTTAAAGGATTTAACGTCACAATTCCGCATAAGGAGGCTGTGTTGGAGTTCGTTAGGCCAGTTGGTATAGCTAAGCAGATCGGGGCTGTGAATACAATAGACATTCCGAAGCTCGAAGGATACAACACCGATGCCTACGGAGCTCTGAAAGCTTTGGAATCTGCTGGAGTTGACGTTGAAGGAAAGGTTGCGCTTGTAGTTGGTGCTGGAGGGGCTGGAAGGGCTATAGCCTTCATACTGGCTGATAAAGGGGCTACGGTGATAGTAACCAATCGAACAGAATCGAGAGGTTTAAGATTGGCTGAAGACGTTAGGAAGGTTGGAGAGTGTATATTTCACCCCTACAACAGGCTCGGGGAGTTGAAAGGTAGGATCGACATAATAATCAATGCAACACCCTTAGGCATGAAAGGTTTTGAGCAGAAGTTGCCTATTCCGGAGATCCTGCTCGATAGAAATGTGGTGGTCTTCGATACCGTTTATAACCCGTTGGAAACTTTGTTAATAAAAACAGCCAAAAAGAAAGGGTGCAAAGTCGTTTACGGCATAGACATGCTTGTCTATCAAGGAGCTGAGGCTTTCAGGATATGGACTGGTTTGGAACCTCCGATAGACATCATGAAGGAAGCAGCGCTTTCAGCTCTGGGACTTCAATGACTTCGTTATGAGGGTGTATCTCATGAAGATCGACGACGGCATGTTACGGATCTTGGGGATGAACAATCGGCTCACCATCTTGTCGTGAACCTTTTCGCAGTCTATATCTAATATGACATCGCATATATCAAGCACTGTGCTTACCAGCGTCTGGGGATGGACGTTCTTCATCAGGTAAATGAAGAACAGATTTCCTGTGTGCTTAGAAGCGACGTATAGCTTGTTTATAAGCCACTCCTTCAAGCCCGTGCTCACGTTAAGCTTGAAGAAAAAGGATATTGTGTCGAATATTATGTTGTAATCTCCTCCATCGTTTTGCAGAATTCGCGAAAGATTGTAGTCAACAAAATCGAATATCTCCTTATCTCTAAAGTTGTCTTCTATTACGAACTGTCCGTATTCGTTCAAGTAGTATTGAGAGAAAACGTCTATGAATTTAACGTTCTCTGTATCGAGGCCCATGCACTCCATATTCTGCCTTATGAACTGTGAGGGACGAGAGGTGTTGAAGTAGTAGGTTCTCCTCGAACTCGCTATCTGGTAGAGGAATATCTCAGGCATACTAATGGGATTTGCATAGATACAAACCAAACTACCTTCGGGCAAACCACCACGAAGCTTTTCGTCGATTATATCTATACCGGTTCTTTTAATGCTGATGCGTTTGCAATTTCTACTGCTTATCATGATTATAATCACCAATAAACGTTATGTATTGAAATGAATATTAACCTTTCGACCTCATCATTTAAAATTTTAGAATTTTATATTTTAAATTTATTTTTATCTTCGGTAGAGCATCGATATCCTTATAAATAGATTTCGAGGCTTTTGAAGTATGGAGTTTAAGGTCGTAATATCCGATCCAGCGACCGGTAAAGCTTACCAGAAGGTCGTGAGCGGTGCGAATGCGAACAAGCTCATAGGAAAGCAGATTGGAGATATAATAAACGGAACGCTCGTAGATCTCCCGCCAGACTACGAGCTACAGATTACCGGTGGAAGTGACAAGGATGGCTTTCCGATGAGACCCGATCTGCCGGGAACTGGAAGGAAGAGAATTCTGCTCTCAGGTGGAGTAGGTTACAGGCCGAAGGAAAAAGGAGTCAGAAAGAAGAAGACAGTCAGAGGGAGAGTTATTTCAAAGGACATCGTTCAGATAAACGTAAAAGTCGTTAAACACGGAAAGATTCCGCTTGAGGAGTTCTTCAAGAAGAAAGAGGAGGAAGAGGGATCGGAAGAATAACATGGGGCTCTTAGACGACAAGAAGAGGGCAAGGATTTTTTACAAATACTTCTCGAAGGTATACGACTTTATCAATCCATTCTTCTATTCTGAGGAGATGCGTAAGACTGTAGTCGATATGGCCGAGTTGAAGCCAGGAGATTTTGTGCTTGAGGTTGGTTGCGGAACGGGATTCACGACTTACGAGATAGTTAGAAGAGTTGGAGAGGAGAATGTCGTAGCTGTTGATCTAACTCCAGAGCAGATGGTTAAAGCGATAGCAAGGTTTCCTTCAGCCACATTCGTTAGGGGAGATGCGGAGAGTCTGCCGTTTAAAGATAACACCTTTGACGCGTCCATCTCGGCTGGTAGCATAGAGTATTGGCCCCATCCAGCCTTGGGAATTCAGGAGATGGCAAGAGTGACTAAGCCCGGTGGTAGGGTTGTTATCTTGGCACCTAGAAAGCCCGATAATCCCGTTGTGAGGAAATTTGCCGAATCTATAATGCTGTTTCCTTCGACACAGCAATGCGTTGCGTGGTTCTTGAAGGCCGGGCTTGAGGATATTAGATATGTCGAGATGGGGCCCTACTTCTTCTGGAGCAAGCTCGTGGTCATAATTTCTGGCAAAGTGCCGGAATAGCTATCATCACAAATCAGTTAGGGGTTCTCATCATAACCTGATTTATAATTTCCGTTGAATTAAAATATTGTTGAGTTGGAAATGTTATTATGGAGTTCTATAAGGTTGACGTTTTTACGGATAAACCCCTAAGGGGAAATCCCGCAACCGTAGTCTTGAGCATACTTGAAGAGAATATAATGCAAAGCTTGGCTTTCGAGCTAAACGTTTCTGAGACAGTCTTCGTTGATGAAGTGGATGGCAAATTCCATCTAAGATTTTTCACCCCCAACACCGAAGTGAATCTCTGTGGACATGCAACGATCGGGGCATTCTACGTTTTAAAGCTTAAGGGCTTGAGAAATGGTAAATATAAAGCGATCACGAGAGCTGGTGAGGTTGAGGTCGAAGTTGGTGATCTGATCTGGCTAAAGGTGGTTGAGCCAGAGATCGTTGGATATGGGCTAAAAGGGTTGGAAGATTTGGTTAAAGTAGAAATTTCGGATTCTACAGTTGTTGATGTTGGAATTCGAATTGGATTAGCAGAGGTTAGGGACTTTGAAACTTTAATGAAGTTGAAACCGGATTTGAGGCTTGCGAAGTTCTGTAAACGCGAAAACGTCGTTGGAGTTCACTTCTACACTTTTGATTCAAAGTTCGATGCGTGTGCGAGATTCTTCGCCCCTGCTGTAGGAATTCCAGAAGATCCAGTTACCGGCACGGCCAATTCAGCTTTAGCATATTACTTGAATTCGAGCGATAAGCTCGCAAAAGATTACTATGTATTCGAGCAGGGTCACGCTTTGGGGAGGGAAGGGCTCGTCCACGTAAGGTTAAGTGATGGTGTTTGGGTCGGAGGAAGGGTTGTTTGCATCGCTAAGGGGACTATTGAGATTTAAAATCCAAAAACGGAAACTTCCTTCTAACTTCATCGACGAAGCTCAGATCTATTTCCGCCGATATGATTCCTTCATCAAATCCGGCTTCGGCCAAAACCCTTCCGAAAGGATCGATTATCATCGAATTTCCACCGCAGAACTCCCCAACGCAGTTCGCACCGACCACGTAAACCTGATTTTCGATAGCCCTCGCTCTGAGCAGAACCTTCCAGTGATCTATTCTCTCCTTCGGAAACACCGCCGGAACGGCTATTATCTTCGCTCCTTGCCTAACGAGTTTCCTTGTAATTTCCGGAAACCTTAGCTCATAGCAGATCACAATTCCCAATTTGCAGATCGGTGTTTCGATCACTTCGATCTCATTGCCCGCTTTGAACACTTCGATTTCATGCGTGAGCGGGAAGAGCTTAGTCTTCCTGTGCTTTCCAATTACCCTGCCCTTATGAATTACGAAGGCTGTGTTGTATATATCGTTGCCTTCGATTTCAGCCATTCCAGCAACTATGACAGCTTTAGATCTCTCGGAAGCTTTCAAAATTGGGGATACGTTACTCCTTTCGTAATTTTCTTGGTAATATCCAGTGTTGAACAATTCAGGAAAGATTATTAGGTCAGACTTGGCCAATTTGATTATGTTTACCGCTTTTTGGATGTTGCTTTCGATATCTTTCGAAGATCTAAGCTGAACTGCGGAAACGATCATACTCATACCCAGAAGTTTTTTGAACTTCATCTTTTGGTTCTTTCAATGCAAACCCTTCACGCTTTGCTGTTGCTCGTAACGATGGTGGTGCGGGCGGGATCATTCACCTTCATAAAGATTGGCTTAAGAGAGCTTGGGCCTTACAACTTGGCGTTTTATAGATTTATCTTGGCGTCTCCAGTCTTAGTTTTGCTGACCTACTTCAGAGGTAAGCTAAAGCCAATAGATAGGAGAGACATTCCGCTAATCGTTATTTTAGCTCTCACTGGGGTTACTCTGCTCTATGTAGTGCAGTTTTTAGCTCTTACATACACAACTGCCACGAACGCATCGATACTCATAAACGCCGCTGTGATATTCGTGGCGAGTATCTCGTTTTTATATGGCGAAAGATTTACAAAAACAAAGGCAATAGGTGTCGTTCTATCATTCATTGGCGTGATCATGATAGTTTCGAAGGGTGTGTCGAGTTCTTCACGAGCAAAACCTTTATCGGGGACTTGCTGATGATATTTGACGGATCGTCGTGGGCTGTATATACGATATTAGGTAAAAAATTGCTCGAAAAGAATAATCCCGTTTCCCTGACAGTCTATGCTTTCCTGTTCGGATCCATCCTTTTAATCCCGTTTGCATTCTACGAAGGTCTAGCGAATCCGCTATCATTTGACAGCGTTACAAAATTGTTGCTTGCTTCAAGGCGGGGATCGTTTAAATACTCTGAATTCCTACGAAAAGATGGAATGTTTCCGATGACGTCCCTTAAGGGAAAAGAGACGGGCAAAGTGTAGCCCATCGGACTCGTTATCCGATAGGATGGGGCACTTGTGAGCGTGCCCTTAACTCCCGTATGATGCCTCACCGTGAAGGCGGGTGGAACGGGAGAAGCTCCGCACTTTAGTGCGGGGTAGCTCACAATAGTGTGGAAGATTTCATCCAAAAGATCTAAATTATTTAGTGTATTTAGAAAGTCTGTTGTAAAATCTTTTTGGGTCGAGACTGTCAAGACAAAAGATTAAAATAGAATTGATTAATATTATCTATGCAAGGTTTTATTAATGAATTAATTGAGAGAGCAAAGAGGTCTAAGGTATTTAAGAGGAACAAGAAAAGTTTAGAGG
>Ga0256842_1001457_pt1 | contig 18836 bp, 21 predicted proteins | sample 4559240metaG_FD_185973 | JGI IMG/M metagenome (GOLD analysis project Ga0256842, IMG submission 185973) | Hydrothermal vent microbial communities from Guaymas Basin, Mexico - 4559-240 | ecosystem: Environmental > Aquatic > Marine > Hydrothermal vents | place: Mexico: Guaymas Basin | collected...
TCCCCGAGATTTGCGGCCTTTGTCCCTACCTGGCCGGCTACGGCCCTTCCGCAATCCTTGAGGGAGATGACGAGAGGGCCTTGTTTCATGGCCTTGTTTCCCTTCAGAAAGGGACTTATTCTTGCCTGGATCTCCTGGAAGCGCTCGAACAGGGCCTCATATCTGTGAGGTGCCAGCTCATTCAGATGTTTGATTATCTGAAAAACACTTGTGGAGACGGTGGTTATCCGCGACCTGACAAAGCCCATTCCAAAAGGCATGGTGCCGCGCAGGGCCTCTTCCAGTTCAGTCATGACTTCCAGTGCCCTGTTATTGGCATTCAGGAGAAGCTTGAAACTATGGTAGCGCCCCTTGAAGGCCGTGCGGAGGGATTCTATATCATTGGGAGACGACCTTTTTTCTGGGGCGCCTTTATGAAAAAGCCTTTTGAGCCAGTTGTCAATTTTCATAGGTGTCCTCAGGTTCAGGGTTCAAGGTTATAACGTTCTGAACTGCTGAACCGTTGAACCCAAGTCCTTACATCTCTTCCTTTTTGCCTGCTTCCATGGCGAGGCCGAAACCCTCGAACAGAAAGAATATGGAAAAACCCCACCAGACCGTGTAACCAACATAGAATACAAGAGAAAAGATCAAGGTGCCCGCCTTGGAAGACGCCCTCTCGGGCACAATGCCGAAAAAATTGTATCCTACTTCTATCCCCTTCTTTACGACTTCATCCAGAAAAGAGGCCTGCTTGACCAGTTTTTTTTGTTTCAGGGCATCTTTTGTTTCCTTTAACAAATTCCACCACGTAAAGAGTGCCTGTTTGCCGGGCCTGCCATATTTATCGGAGACCTGGGTTTCCTTGTCATAATACATGAGATCGGCGTCCTTGAGCGCTGCCAGTGCCATAGTTCCAAGGTCCCCTTTGAGGGTGAGTTTGCCCCCTGATTGCGAAAGCTGAATTCCCGCCATGGCCGCTATTTTCCCTGCAAGATCCATGTCGGGAATAGCCTGTGCATCAATAGTGCAATTGATGGCCGTGCCTTTGAAGCCTTGAGCCTGTTTTACAAGCTTGGGTATCTTATAGCTCGACCCCTTGGCAATGGAGTTGTAGAGGTGATCCGCCGCTTCAAAGGCGTTTCTACCTTCAAAAACGGGTAGGGACATCACTATTAATACTATGGCAAATACGATCAGCATGACAATTCCTATGGTAAAGTGTTTTCTGTCTCGAATCAACATGACTTATACCTCCCTGAGTCGTCTTATGTTTTTGAAAAATGTGAAAATTACCCAGATGGCGAAGATACCGATGACAATAAAGAAGACCCATATGCCGATCCGATTCAGGGTATGGGCGAGCGACTTGGAAATGGTGATGATGTGCATCTCCCCCAGTTTCCCGGGCAGGGCAAACAGACGGTTCAAAAACCCGGCCAGGATAGCCGTGGCATAGAACCCGCGAATGTATATGCCTTTGACGACCTTGGTTACCAGAGCGCCTACCTGGATACCGATTAGGGAACCCACCAGCAGGCCCATGGCCAGGGAGTAGAAGATGAAGCCATAGAAGGCATATTGGCCTATGGAGGCGTATCCTGCCGTAAAGATGATCTGAAAAATGTCGGTGCCTACTGTGGTAAAGGAAGATACACCGAGGACATAGACAAATATGGGGAAGGTAAGAAATCCTCCGCCGACACCCATAATGGCGGCAACCATTCCCACAAAAAACCCGCAGATTGCGACAAACCAGGCGGAGATCCTCTTGCCCCCGGGAACCAGGTCCCGGTCAAAGGTTATTGAGGGCGGGATGTTCATGGACTGCAATCTTGCGGGAAGACCCCTTTTGCCGCTTGCGGCCTCCATTCCCCTGGGACTCTCTCCCGTATGGGCGCCAACTTCCTCCCCGGCGTTGCGGTTTTTCAAAAAATCGATAAGCGCATAGACACCTAAAAAACCTAATAGAAACACGTAGATCAGTGTGATAAAAAAATCGCTGAGTACGGGACTGATCTCGTAGATCGCACGGTTGAGGATTCCTCCGCAGCTTACCCCGGCGAGGGAACCCACGAGAAATGCAATGGCCAGGCCTACGGAGACATTGCCCAGCTTTTTGTGTATGGTGGTGCCCATAATGGCCTTTGCGAAGATATGGAAGAGGTCCGTACCCACTGACAGGATGCCCTTAACGCCCACGCTCATGAGGGCCGGGGTGATGATAAAGCCTCCACCCGCACCGATGCAACCGGTGATGAGACCTGCCATCAGACCTATCAGGGTGGACAACCACAACAGTCCCGCGCTGGAATAGGACGGGCTGTATGCCTTGTGGCCTCCAAGGATTGCGGGAAGCTGATCCGAGGCAAAGGCCACGGCAAAGAGCACACAGGGTAGACACAGCAATCCGAGAACCAAAAGCCTCTTTTTGCTCCTCAGGATATTCATAGATGTCTCGTATTCCCACCGCGCCTGGGCAACGGATGCCGCCATCAACATTCGGAAAAGATTTGTCCTTTTTTTCACAATACACCCTCCTTTTTTCTTATTTTCTGTTCATGCAGGAATTTCTTTTTATATGCGTCCTTGAGTTTGAAGGACAGCTCATCGATCGCCATGGGTTTCATGAGGTAGTCAAAGGCCCCCAGCTCCATGCCTTCTATGGCAACCTCTACATTGGCGTGGCCGGTGAGCATAATGACCTCTATCAGCGGGTAGCGCTTCTTTATTTCCCGCAGGGTCTCAATGCCGTCCATCCCGGGCATCTTTACGTCTAGGACCACCACGTCCACCTGTTTGTTCTCCAGCACCTTTAGCGCCTCTTCACCACTCCCTACGCCTTCAACATCCACGCCGCGCCTTTTCATGCGCTTCATCAATGTCTCAAGGAAATCCATCTCATCGTCCACAAAAAGGACCTTGAATGCATCCATTCCTTTACCTCCGTTTTTCTATGGCCGCGTGAATTTTACCAATAAGATCTTCCAGTTCACATGGCTTTGTCAGATAATCAAAGGCGCCGAACTGAATGCCCTCCCTTGCGGCCTGTTCAGAGCCATGGCCGGTCAGCATGATAACCGGCATGTCGGGAACTATCTTTTTGAATAGCTTCAGGACCTCAATGCCGTCCATATCCTCCATCTTGAGATCAAGAACGGCCACATCAAAGTCCTGCCCCCGAAGAGCCCGAATACCCTCGGTTCCACTGAAGGCCTTCGTAACTTCGATATTTCTCTTGCCCATCCTCTTGGAAATAATATCTACGAAGCCTCTTTCATCATCTACGAGGAGGAGTTGTACGGGCTCCAAATGCTCTTTCTTATCATTCATATCTTTGCTCCGGTGGAGTGTTCGTTAGAGAGGTATGATGATTCCGGGGCGGTTGCCTTTCAGTGGTTTCTCTCCGGTGGATTGGTGATTCACCGGCACCACCTTTCGCTGGCAGTGTTATAACAAAAGTGGTGCCCTTTCCCACGGTGCTCCTCACCTCAATTTCTCCACCCATCTTCCTGACGATCCCATAGCAGATAGATAATCCCAGGCCTGTCCCTTTTCCGACCGGTTTTGTGGTAAAAAACGGGTCGAATATCTTCTCGAGATTGGGCTCGGGGATTCCGGGCCCGTTGTCGGATATCTCAATGATGATATTGGCCCCTTCCAGGCGGGTACCGATATCCAGAATCCCGCCTGTCTTTTCCATGGCATCCAGGGCGTTGTTTATCAGGTTCAGGAGGACTTGCTGTAATTCAGAAGGGGATGCCTTTAAAGAAGGAAGGCCTGCTTTCAGGTGAGTGTTGATGACCACCTTTGCGTATTTGGCCCTCTGTGCCGAGAGCTCGACCAGTTCTGCAATAAGATCGTTAAGCTGGACGTCCTGGACCCTAGGGTCTGTTTTTCTTGCAAAACTCAGGAGCTTGTGGGTGATTTGTTTGCAGCGTTTCCCCTGGGTCCTGATCTGTTTGAGTGCCCTTGCAAACTCATCCAGGTTTGCACTTTTCCGGAATTCCTCTTCTTCCAGGAGATCCTCTATCCAGCCTGCCTCCTCTACCATAATGGCAACAGGGTTATTGATTTCGTGGGCAATGCCTGCCGCCAGCTCGCCGACAGATGCCAGCTTTCCGGTCCGGATGATCTGCTCATTCATCCGTTCCTTTTCCCTGTCCGCCCGGGCAATCCGGTTGACCATCTTCTTTGAAAGGATGAGGGCCGTTGTCACAATCCCGAAAACCCCCAGCAGGAGGATTAAGACCGTGACACCCATGGCCCTTCTGAAGTCCGCGAAGGCATCGGAGGAATCCTGCTGGAATAACATCATCCAGTCCCCATGTTTCAGGAAAGAGGACACATAGATCTTCTTCTTTCCTGAATGGTCCCTCGCTTCAACAATATTGATACGGTTCTTTTCGGGCTCGGTTCGTGTCAGAAAATGCATATAGGTCTTCCTGTCGGGCATGATATCCGAAAACGGCTTCGTCTGTGGCTCTCCTTTGGTATTGAAGATGAAGGCAAAACCTGTCTTGCCGATATGGATATTTTCCACAAGATTATTAAAGGCCACAAAATCAATGGTGGCCCTCAGAATCCAGTGTGTTCCCTTCCAGTTGTCCCGTACGGCCACGATGAAATGGGGCAGCCCCCTGAGACCAAGAAAGACATCGCTGATGAAGAAACGTCTATTCATGGCCTTTTTGAACCATTCAGCTTTGGAATAAACGGCCTTTTCAAGTTTGAAAGGTCCTGCATAAGCCACCTGAAGCCCCTGGGCATTCACCACCCCCAGGTCTACAAATACAGGGCCGTAGTCTCTCTGTAATGTTTCCAGTCTGTCACGGAGGAATGCCTCATCACTCAAGTCTTCGAACCCGAAGGTCTCAGCTAAAAAACGGATATCGGCCAGTTTTTCTTTCAGAAAACGGTCAATATTTTGCGTGTGTTTCTGGATCAATTCGCCAAGGTGGTCATAAACTTTTTCTTTATAGGAAACATGAAACTGGTACAATATAATGCCGCTCACCAGAAACAGGGGAGTCAGAGAGACGAGGGTGATGATCAGGACCATCCTTCTTGTCAATGCCCTGTAATAATTATTGTCTATTTTTATGCTCGGTTCCATTCTTCATGCCCTTTCCTTGCGACGATCTCATCCCTTTTAACATCCCAGAGTGCCGCTGATTGGCCTTTTGGAGCATCTCAACAGCTACGGTTTTTAACCTTTCAATGCTCTTTCCTCCCTTTTCTACAAAGGCCACTGCAGTCGATAGTGCAAGACTTTCATTATACTCAAGGAGAAAACCGTGGATAATAAACGGCAATGCCGGTATCCGTTCCTCCAGCCTTTTCAGGATATCCAGTTCATTTACATCAGGGAGCTCCGGATCAATTACGACGAGGTGAAGAGGATCATACCCAAACACCCATTCCAACACCTCTCTGCCATTTTTAGCAAGCCGAACCTTATATCCTTCAGCTTCCATCTCACGCTTCAAGAAGGCTCTTACGTGGGGGTTTCGATCCGCTATCAGGATCGTATATTGCTCTTTCATGGTCATTTCCTGTTCATTTGATTGCGTATCAGGCATCAGTTTTTCACCTGATTTTTCAAAGGGCAATGTTTATGCCACAAACAGAATCCATGGTTAATTGGATATAACTAATTGGAATATCAAATTTTATGAGACTGTACGAAAAAGATTTTAGATGTTATAAGACACAATGCCCTGTCCGTTTTTTTTACAGTATGTAAAGCCAGGATGGCTACCTGGGTTCAAGGTTTGGGTGGTATGGATCAAAGGGGTAAGCTGAGGTTCAGGATTTGCAAGACAGGTCTGAATGGGAGGGATTAGACGAGGGTATTAAACGTCTCAGCCTTGGAATAATCAATGCCGATTTTTTTCAAGTTGTTCTCGTCATACCTCAGGACGTTGCTCAAGAGGTTTCTGCACAGCCTGACAAAAGTTCCCTATCCTCACAAATCCTTTGATATGGATTTCAGGTCTATTTCCAATTTGTATTGACTGGATAGTCCTGTCCTGGAGATCGTAAAGCCTAAGCCTTTTCCCAGAGCGAGCATCTGGGTGTTTTCGGCAAGGACAATCCCCCATAAATATTCTACACCGCGTTCACTGGCAATGCCTATGAGCCTTTTCATCAGCACGGCCCCAATGCCTTTCCCTTGCCAGGAATCGCCGACGGCCACAGAGAATTCAACATTATGCTGATGAAATGCCTATCAGACAAATTCAAAAACTTATCAATGTAAATAGGCCGACCATTTACAACTGTATCGACATAGCATTGGCAGCCGATATTGATGCACGGTTGAAGGATCTTTACCATAGACCATTTGGACATAAACCGACATGGCAGGATTCAAGATATTCTGGTTATCTACGGATAGCACAGGGCACCGCCGAAATGCCTTTCCCGCGGTCGAACCTAATCAAACATCCGGAAGACCTGTACGACCTTTGGGTCCCATCACCAAGAGATCAGGTCTTTCTTCCTCATAAGGGCAAAGCTCATACCATGTTTTGTGAGCATGCCGATATTGGCTAACTTTTTGAAAATACATTAAAAATATATAGCACAGCCTTGCAGGTTTGCCGGTAGGATGTCGGCTTCCCTTACATTGTGTAAAGGAACGTCATGTCCTGGATTGAGGGGAATGAAGGTCTTGAGAGGGAAAAATGGCCTATGTTACTAAGGAAGGGATAAGGAGAAAGGATGTTTTGCTTCCCAGAGATCGAATGCTTTCAACCGATCCTGAAAGGCCTTGTTTTTAAGGATGTCCATTTAAAATTTGTTAATTATTTCTGCTGGTTTTAAAACAACTGCCCTATCTGGGTACTCGTCAATCTCAACTTTTTTCGGATCCAAAATATCCTGGCCACCCACGAATATGAAAATACAGATTAGTTTTTCAATACGGTTTTGTGTGTCTTTATGGTAAAGTAAAAAAATAGGGAATCTGCGCAACAACGACGGCAGTACGGCTTTCTGCCCCCTTATGTCCCCGCTTGAGCCCCCTTATTCCTCGGTGACAGAACCTCCAATTTTGAGATGATACTTGTCTATCTTGGCGTACAGGGTAGGCCGGGAAAGACCAAGGAGCTTGGCAGTGCTTGATCTGTTATAGCCTGTCAGGCTGAGTGCCTCTTCAATGAGAATACCCTCAAGATGGTCCTTACAGGCATCTAGAACATGTTTTTCAGAACCATCTGTCAAAATCTCTCGCACCCATTTTCGCAGGGCTTCATCACCTTTTTCCAGTACCTTCTCCTTGCCTAATCCCTTGTCACTCAAGGCAAGAGCAATATCTTCGCTGGTTATGGGCGCACCTCGGTTGAAGATCAATATTTTCTGTAGGGTGTTCGCCAACTCACGGATGTTGCCGGGCCAGGTATGGTTTGAAAGCACGGTTTTGGCATCTTTAGTGAGCCTTGGATTCACTGTGTCTCTCTCCCGGGCGAAGAGCGCCAGGAAATAATCCGCAAGGAGGGGAATGTCTTCCACGCGCTCGCGAAGTGGGGGCAATGAAATGGTGACCACCTTGAGTCGATAGTAGAGGTCGTTCCTGAAACTTCCCTCGGTGATGGCTGTTTTTAGATCCTTATTGGTGGCGGCGATGATCCTCACATCCACAGGGATGGTTCCATGTCCACCAAGTCGTTCGATGCTCCTTTCCTGAAGCAGGCGCAGGATTTTTGCCTGGATACTGAGGGGCATGTCTCCTATTTCATCCAGGAAAATAGTGCCCCTGTTGGCCTGCTCGATTTTGCCCACACGGCGATGTGATGCACCGGTAAAGGCGCCCTTTTCGTACCCGAACAGCTCACTTTCAAGAAGGGTCTCGGGAATGGCTACGCAATTGATCACCAGAAAAGGCATATTGGAGCGGTTACTGTGCTGGTAGAGTGCCCTAGCCACCAGTTCCTTGCCCGTACCGGATTCTCCGCGAATCAAAACTGTCGCATCGGTAGGGGCGACACGGCCAATGGCCTTGTAGACCTCCTGCATTGACCGACTTTTCCCGATAATGGCGTCCCGTGAGGCATGATCCGGCGACACGTCCATATCAACGGGGGACCGCATAAAACGCCCTGCCTTGAGCGCCTCTTTTATAACAAGCAGCATGTCGGAGACTTCAAAAGGCTTCAGGATATAATCAAATGCCCCAAGTTTGGTGGCCTCGATAGCCGTTTCCGTTGTACCGTATGCAGTCATGATAATTACGGGAAGCCTGGGCTCAATTCGGTGAATTGCCTTAAAGGCATCAAAGCCGTTCATACCGGGGAGACGCATATCGAGAATGACGAGATCGGGGAGTTTGGCTGAGACCATTTCCAGACCGGCTTCCCCTGAAGCGGCGCTTTCCACCTCGTATCCCTCTTTTAAGAGGAGTTTTTCAAAACTCTTCCGTAGCTGGTCGTCGTCATCAATGATCAAGATTGTGCTCATCAACCGACTCCTTTTGGGATGTTATGGGCAATATGATAATAAAAGATGTCCCTTCCCCTTCGTCAGACTCAACGGCAAGAGTTCCCCCGTGTTCCTGAATAATCCTCTCTACAATGCTGAGCCCGAGACCACTGCCTTCTTCTTTAGTAGTAAAAAAGGGTTCGAAGATTTTTCCCTGAATACGTTTGGGAATCCCGGGGCCATTATCCGATATACGTATAAGGGCCGCTCGGTTCCCGCTGTCTATAAATTTTTCTTCCTCCTTGATAGTAATGTATCCCCCGGATCCCATGGCCTCACATGCATTCACCACAATATTTACGAAGGCCTCTTTCAATTGCTCCGGATCAGCCTGGATTTCGGGAAGCGGTTTTGCCCTTTCAATGGTCAGGTTCCCATTGCAGGATTTAAGGCGGTGTCGCAAGAGCAGTGCCATCTGATCCACGACATCTGATGGGGAAACCCTCTGTAATTTGAGCCTAGGTGGACGCGAGAACTCGAGAAAGTTTTGCAAGATATTGTCAATATGGCCTATCTCCTCTGAAATAACATTGAAATCTTCCTTTTCGGCATCGTTCAGATCCAGACTCCGATCGAGAGAAAACAAACGCATCTTTACAGAGGTAAGGGGGTTCCGGACGCTGTGGGCCATGCCTGCCGCCAGTTTTCCTACCATAACCAGTTTTTCTGCTTGAAAGAGATGCTCCCTGCTTTTTTCAAGCTCAAAATAGGTTTGATCATATTCCTGAATCAGGCCGTGGACACCTCTTTTCAGCGCCCGCACCTCATCTTCTGGTTTACGGAAGTTTGTGTCGCGGATCGTCTCCCCGGCCAACCGGCGGACCGGTTCCAGGATGTCATGTACCAGGACAAATGCAAGCAATATACCCAGAATCAGGACGATGATGATGGCTGTTACGGCAACCATCCTCAACTTTCTGGCCTGGATGGAACTTCTCCGTCTCACTTCCTGAATACCTTGTTTGGAAAGCTCCTTATACCTTCCGCACAGGTCCAGGATACCGGAAAAAAGTGGCCGGAGCGTTTCGTGGAGGCGCTTTCCTCTTTCCATTTCTCCTGCCCTGTAGTACCCGATCACCTGATCCTTTAGTGCGGTATATTTGGCATATTTTGTTTCAATCCTCGCAATGAGAGACTTCTGTTCCTTTGTCTCTGCCAGTGACAATGCCTTTTCGAGTTGTATCCTGAAGGAGCGACGGTGTGCCTTCAATTTTTTCAGCCATGCGGGATTCCCATCTATAAAATAATAGGAAACAAAGCCCTTCTGTGTGGCAAGATCGGTTTCAAGCTCTTCCGCTGCCTCGAAGGCAGAAAGATTCTTGTCGATAATCCGGCTCATAAGCCCTTGCATCCGATAGGTATACCACACCATCACCACGCCACCCAAAAGAGTGATTACCACAAGGGAGGAAAGGATCGTGTAGATCCTGGTTCTCAGGTTTATTTTGGACCACATGGCAGTTTCTCAGAAGTTTTCAAGGGGGGGGTAAGCCATGTTACTCCAGCCCCTGGCCGGAGAGTGCTTCTTTTACGCGGGCCTCCCTGATCTTTTCTTCGTGGTCCCGTTTTTTCTGGGTTGCTTCCTGGACTTTTTCCATGAGCTGTTCTATTTCACACGGCTTCATCAGGTAGTCAAATGCCCCGAGTTTCATGCCTTCAATAGCCGACTCTATGGTGCCATGTCCGGTAAGCATGATAACCTCGATCAGGGGGAAGTCCTTTCGGATTTTGCTTAGGGTCTCAATGCCGTCCATGCCGGGCATCTTGACATCCAGGATTACAACATCCGTATTTTGGTGTGATTCAAGCGTGTGCAGTGCCTCTTCTCCGCTGAACGCCGTGATAATGGTAAGGTCTCTTTTCTCCAGACGTTTCTTCATGGTCTCCACAAAGGGGACCTCATCATCCACCAGCATGACTATTGGATTAGGCATATCTATTCCTCCTTTTTTCTGGGATAACCGTCGGACCCCTTCAATCCGGCCTCGTTTTTATCCGTCGTCTTATTCAAGCACACTCAGCGGTGAGGTGGAAAGCTTTTCGGCCATTGCCTTTCTGATTCTTTCCTCTTGTTCAGCCTTTCGTTCATAAGCGTCGCCGATCTTTTTGAGAAGGGTATCCATTTCGCACGGTTTCATAAGAAAATCATAAGCGCCATGTTTCATCCCCTCAATGGCCGTCTCCACGGTTCCGTGGCCCGTGAGCATGAGTACCTCCGTGAGGGGCTTCAGCTTCTTTATTCCCTTGAGCGTTTCGATACCATCGAGCCCGGGCATCTTCACATCCACGATGGCCACGTCGAAGTTGTATTCTTTCAGCCTTTCCAAGGCCTCTTCTCCGGTAAAGGCCGTAGTGACATCAAAGTCACGATTTCTCAGACGTTCAGCTAAGGCCTCCACAAAATCCCTTTCGTCGTCCACCAAAAGTATTCTTTTTTTCATGTGCTTATCTCCCTGTCGTTAAATTAGTGGCTAGTGCTCATGAGAACTGCTTTTGCTGTTGCAGTTATCCCTGCAGGAAAGCCTATTATATTAAATAACCCTATAAACTCAACCACCCAGGTAATGGCCAGGGAAATAATCCAAAGAAGAAATCCGTATTTTACGAAATCAATGGGTTCTATCATCTTCTTTCCGGTGTCGGGGTACATGCCCAGCCCGTAGACGATGGCATTGTTTGGGGTCCCGACAATCAGGAAATGGGCAAATGACGTGGCAAAGGCGGTTGCGAGGCCAATGGCCCACGGTTCACCGGGGACACCGCTCATCAGCCCCATGGGAATGGCAATGGGACCCAAGAGGGCGGTGGTGCCTGCATCTGACATGAAATTGGTCATGAGACCGGAAAAGGTGCTCATTCCGATCCAGAGGCCGAGGCCTTTCCCACAGTTGAGGAAATTAAGCCCCTTGAGAAAAATCTGGGCCAGCCACAGGGCAGCCCCCGATTCTTTGAGAAGGGCACCTAAGGTCAGAGCACCACAATACATGAACCAGGCATCCCATGATATGCCACTGAGGATTTTTTTCCACTCAGTAATGCCGAAAAGCACCGGGATAAGAAGGGCGAGCAGGGCAGGGCCGCCAAGGCCCAGATCATGCCCGCCGAAGATCCACAGAACCAGTATCAGGAGCATCATGCCGAGCGCCACCTTTTCGGCATAGCTCATTGGTCCCATTCTCTTTGTCTCTTCCTTTATGGCCGCCAAACCAGGTGTCAGGTCCTTTGTCTTCACACCCCTGAACACAAACAGCATATAAAAGGCCACTGTCAGGCCCAATATGGGCGCTAAAGGGAGACCGTACATCATCCATCGGCCGAAGCTCATGGGGACATTGTAGTCGGACCAGAATCCCATCATGATAACGTTCCTGCCACCAGCAGCGGGTGAACCCACCCCTCCCACATTTAGTGCAAAGCAGAGGGAGAAAAGCAGGAGTTTGGCCAGTTGCGGATCATGTTGGAGTGTTCCATCCCGGCTGTTGGCTGAGACGGCGCCCATGTACACCGCGGCCATGACCGGCGTCATGAAGGCCGCCATTGCATGGGCGGAGATGAATGAGCCAAGGGTGGACATGGAGACACAGAGTACAACAATGGGCATAATAAATCCCTTTGTCCAGCCCAGTATCCACGTGGCGAGCCTCTTGTGGAGACCGACACTGATCACGGTAACCCCCATGGCCAGGACACCCAGGAGAAAAAGCGGTGCGTCGCCTGCAAAGGTCTTCCCGATCATCTTTTTGGGCAGCAGGTGAAAAAAGTAGGCAAGGGTGGGCATCAGAATCCCCACCAGTCCGATGGGCAAGGCCTCTGTAGCGAAATATATGACCGCCATGGGGATCATGCCCAGCACCAGTTTCATTTTCCAGGCGGCCTGCTCCATGTTGTCCGCCACATGCCACCTAATCATCTGTTTTCCGAATCCGTGCTCCCTTACCAGGTCGACCATGCCCTGGGGGGTAGGAACCAGAAAGCCAATAACTATAAAAAACATGGCACCTGCAATAATCCAGAACAGCTTGTTGGCAAGCAGACTTTTCTTTTTTGTCTTGACATCTCCCATATGACCGGCATCCATCTCTTATTCCTCCCTGATTTGGCACGACTTGATTTTTTCACAGACCAGATTGAACATATCCGTTAATCGCAGGATACCTACGATCATGTCCCCCCTTGTCACAAGGAGAGATTGATGATGTCCAACAACGAGCATATGGAGGGCCTCACCGAGGGTAGCATCCTCTTCCACTTTTTCGCCTTCGGTGGGACAATACATGATATCCTTTACTTTTTTGCCGGCAATACGACTGCAGACGGTGTCCAGGTTTCCCTGCCACAGTTTGGAGTTTTCCATAATGGACTTGATAAGCAGGGGAGACAGTCCGGAAAGAGATATTGATCTCATGTCCCCGAATACCTCGTATTTTGGTTCAAGGGATTTAATAAGGTCCCACTGGCTCACCTTGCCAACGATACGTTTGTCTTTGTCGTGAACAAGGATCGCCCGATGTGGATACCGGGCCTTATCGAATGCCTTCTGAGCCTTTTCCAGCGCAATCACGGCCTCGTAGATACTGGCATCTTCTGGAACAGTTGGATATTCCTCAAGAGGGACCATCAGTTCCTTGACTGTTGTTTTTTTCATCACAAACCTCCTTTATTGTATTAGATTTGGATCATTTTTTTGGTCACCAGTTTCTCTATCTTTCGGATGAGTACGTCCATACTGGATGGCTTTTCGAGTATTTCTTCCGCTCCAGACAGCACGGCCCTAATCCCATTTTCCACTGTGGCATAACCTGTCAGTATAATGACATGAATGTCGGGGTTGTTTCCCTTCAGGATTTTGAGGGCTTCAAGTCCATCCATCTCCGGCATATTCAGGTCGAGGACAAGGACATCGTAGGTTTCCCTCTGAGCTATTTGAATGGCCTCTTTGGCCGAGGCGGCTGTTGCGACATTGAGCCCCCTGTTTCGCATTCGCTCAGACATTGCCTCAAGAAAATCCAGCTCATCATCAATAAGCAAAACCTTTCTTTCAGTCATAATCTATTCTCCCACTGGCTTCAGGTCCTCTTGTGCCCCAGTCTTCCGCGGCAGACTGAGAATGATTTTCCCCCCGCTTTGGTCAAACACGGCTCTTCCCCCAAGCACCTGCATAAGGGCATTCTCTCGCTTGCCGGGAAATATCTCTGAAGAAAAATTATCGCGTAAACCTTCTATCCCTGAAATAGTGATTGATACCCATTGGTCATCAGCATCGGCTGTTAAATGAAGGTTTTTTCCGGGACCGGTTATTTCCATTGCGAAATCCAGGCAGAACCAGATCATGTTTTCAAGAAGAAAGGGATGTGTGGTGATGATGATCGGGTCTGGAGGAGATACCACAGAGAACGTCAGCTCTTTCATGGCGGCAAGTCTTTGGGACAGTACTGTCATGAACGAAAGTAACTCACCCAGCTCCACGTTACCTTTTGTCTCATCGACGCTGTGGGCAAATGTATTCATGTTCTTCACAATTCGGTCTGCCCGCTGGATCTGTGACTGGATCTTATCCGCCAGTTTTTTCAGCCGTTCCGAGTCGAGGGGGACTCCCTTTTCTGCCATAGACGTGAAGTCCTCCAGGAGTCCCGCATTTTCATTGATAATGGCCAGTACATTCTTGATCTCATGCGAGATGGATGCGTTTATTTTTCCCATGAATTTGAAACCTTCACTGCCGATGATGTCCCACTGCGGGTTCATTGCAAACCTCCCTGTTGACTCATGATCTGTTTCAGTTTTTGGGTTAGCTCCTCAATATCTACCGGCTTCACCAGGTAGTATTCCGCTCCTGCTTCCTCAGACCCGATTTTAAAGTCTTCTTCAGATCCATGCCCTGTCATGAAGATAAATTTCATGTGGGGATATTGCCTGGATATCATCCTCTTGAGTTCAATGCCCCCTATCCGTGGCATTTTTATATCCAACACAGCGATATCGTAGGAGGTCGTTGCAAGTTTTTCCAAGGCCTCTTTACCGCTGGTTGTCCAATCCGCATCTATTCCCCTGAATGAAAGCCTTTCAGCAAGGGTTGATACAAGTTCCTTTTCATCATCTATCAGAAGTACTCTCATGTGTTGTTACCTTCCTTTCTCTCTATGGCAACAGGGAGTATTACGGTAAAGGTGGTTCCTTTACCAAGTTCACTTTCAACCGTAATTTCTCCTCCCAATTCCCGAACGAAATTCGCTGTCAATGACAATCCAAGTCCGGTACCGCCCTGTTTGGTTTTGGTAGAGAAAAACGGTTCGAAGACTCGGCCGAGATCCTGCTTGGCAATACCACATCCTTCGTCGCTTACGGTAATTTTTACTTTTTTCAAGCCTTCAGGTGCGACGCGGATATTCAGATGACCGCCGTTCTCCATTGCAAAACAGGCATTGTTGGCCAGGTTAAGAAAAATCTCCTGCAGTTTGCTCCGGTCACTTTCAATAAGGGGGGTGTCTGGTGCAACATCGATGGAGATATCGATGGATCTATATTCCGCCTCCTTTTCAAAAAAACCTAACACCTCTTGGAGCAGTTCCTTCAAGTCAATATGCTGAATTCTTACCTCCGAATGTCGTGAAAAGCTCAGGAGCCTCTTGGTGATGGTCCCTGCCCTTTTCACGGATGCAAGAATGGCATCAACAAGACCAAGGAGTTTTTCGTCTCCTGCGTATTCTTTCTTAAAGACGAACAGGTCTTTGATCAGGCCGGCCTTTTCGTTAATGATCGCGAGAGGATTATTTACCTCGTGGGCGACCCCTGCTGCAAGGCGGCCTATGGAGGCCATCTTGTTCGAATATTCCACCTGGTGGAGGGTGGCGATACGTTTCTGATCCGCTATAAAAATCTTGTTTACGAGATAAGTGGCCACCCAGATGACTACGCCGGAAATAACCAGAATGCTTATACAAAGGAAAATGAGTAGTTCTATGCGGGTCTCCCGCCAGGCCTTCATAAGTCCCTGTTTCTGCTTGATCACCATAAGGATGAAGGGCGTATTATCGATATACCGATACCCGATGATAATCGGGACCTCATTGGCACCTTTTGTTTCAAACACCCGGGTTTTGGGGGCATATTCCGGGACAGGCAGGGATAGTTTTTGAAGTGCCCTGCCGTGATAGATGGAAGGGGTCTGGAGAATACCCTGGCGGTTGATGATAAAGGCATCACCCTTGCCGGCCATTTCAAGTCCGGAGAGGATGCCCTGAAATTTCATGGTATCAATAGTTGCCCTTAAAACATAAAAAGATCCGTTGGGCAGGCTACGTTTCACTGCTATAACCATGTGGGGGGCATGTCTGAATCCCAGAAAGACATCGCTGATATAGATGCCCTTTTTGCAGACTTCACGGTACCAATCCTGTAAACTGTAATCAACGCCAAGCAGGTCAAACGGACCTGCATAGCCTTTCTGATAGCCATAAGAATCGATAAGCCCCAGGTCTGTAAATCCGCCAAAACTTTCATTGAGGTCATTAAGAAGTCGCTCCAGTGTCCCACGCTTGTTCAAGGCCGCAAATGTGTAATGATGGGCAAGAAATTTCAACACCGCCCTTCGCTCTTCAAAGAAATAGGATACGCTCCGGCGGATATTGGAGACAAGACGCGCCGTGCGGAGGAGATTTTCCGAGGCAACTGCTCTCTGGGTTACGTGGTAGTCAACAACGGCAAGGGTGATCAGGGGAATGAGCGCAACGCCCGCTGTGAGAAAGACGGTTAACTCCCACATACGCCGAAAATTGAAAAGCCTCTTATGGGGATCTGCCGCGATATCATGGTAATCCCAGAAATCAGGTTTCAGCTTTTTGATAAAAGACATAAGCCTAACGTTTCCCTCATTAATATCAGATCTTGTTCTTTCCTGTTCTTACCTTATCGTTCGCCTTCTTCAGGGTTTCACTCAAAAGGTCAATATCCACCGGTTTTTGCAAGTAAGCAAAGGCCCCCAGTTCCATACAGGTTTTGCGGTCTTCTTCCGAACCATGACCAGTCAGAATAATCACCTCAACAGAGGGGTTTGATTTTTTGACACGTCGGAGAACCTCAATACCATCGATACCCGGCATCCGGAGATCAAGAATTATTACGTCCGGTTCGTCACTTTCAATAAGATCAAGAGCTGACTGTCCGTCGTAGGCCACAACCGATCCCACATCCCTCATAAGGAGACGTTCGGATAACGTTGTCACGAATTCACGCTCATCATCAACAAGCAGTACCCGGGAGGGGAGCTCGAAATCGTATTTGCGATAGATATCCGCTTGGTAAAAATCTTTTCCTACTTTTGTTTTTACATCCCTGACACCTTTGACTTTGACCGCAATGGACTTGAGTTCCTGTTTCAGCCTTTCCAGGGCAAGGACGTGCTTATTAATGGTAATGGTGACCAAGCCGTCTTTGGCATCAACATTCACATAATGTCCCTCCTTGGCCAACTCCACTTCCACACGAACCGCCAGGAGGAAATCCTCAACTGCCTTCTGTGATGCGGCAGTGGTTTGGAGAATATCCTTGCCAAGGTTTTCCTTGATGAGGGAGACGGCTTCATCTACAGCCGTTTTGTCCATGGGGATGATAATGTCATAAAGAGAGGAATCCCACGGGTCTTTGATGCCGTGTAATTGGTTTGCCCAAACAGCTTTGTCTTCATCTTGCCTGTAGATCAGCTTTTTGGCCTCTTTGGAAGATATCCCTTCATTTTTTTTGGCCTCGGAAATCCTGAATTCCATATCTGCAATGAGGCACACGCGAAGGACGTGGTTGATTGACGCCGGAATAAGATGGCTTGAAAACCCTGCAAAAATCAGGTTGTCCTGACCAAGCTCTTGAGCTGCGGCGAGTTTCAGGTAGGAAGTGGCTCTTTCTTTCTCATGGGTGAACTTATTGAAGGCAGAGGTCTTGCTCGAAAAGGCTCGCTGGATTTTTTTCGCGGCCATTCCTGAAAGTTCGACGGCCTTTACAGTCAGGTCGTCGTCTGAAATGAGCTTATATTTGGTCTCAGAGATCAATGTCTCCAGTACCGGTTCTTCCTTGCAAAAGGTCCCGCTGAATAAGGTTATGATGGGCATTTGATCCCTCCTTATGCACCCGGATCAGCTCCTGAGGTCTCAGAGGCCTGCTGAGACTGACCGCCGCATTCTGAAATAGTTTGTCAAAACTCCTTTTGGGAAAAATATTTATACTTAGATTCTGTAAGCGTCGAGTTTACCGAAGACCTGCCTGCTGTAGACAGGTGCAAGGCAGCAAGGGCGCAGAGGTAGTATGATCAAGTCCTTGCCACACAGATTCGGTAAAATCGGCGCTCCGGCTATAATTCGTTGATATTAAAACCATAAATTCCTTTTTGAAAATAGTTTATGCAGGTTTTAGGTTATATTCTATGTTTTCTCTTGCAGCATTCGCTTGCATAATTCAAGCAGATCTTCGTAGAGGGCGGTGGAATCATAAAGATTATTGTTCTTGAATCGTATCAGGCCGTCGACCATTGTGAAGATCAGGATTGCGGTTTTTCGCGCGGGCATTGTTCGAATGGAACCATCTTTTTGCCCTCGGACAATGGCCTGCTCAAAAAAATCAATGAGGCAACTGTAAATGGCTTTAAGATGCTCGTGGCAGACCTGATTCTTTTCAGCAAGCTGATACGGATAATGCCGGTGAAGAAGATAAAAATGGTCTTCCATTTTTACCGAGAGATAGAGATAAAAGGAAATGATGCCCTTCACTATCTCAAGACCATTGGAGAAGCTCTTTTCACCAAAGTACCGTGAAAATTCGTCGGTAATATCCTTCCGAGCGTTTTCAAGGATTGCAAGGAAGATGTCCTCTTTGCTTTTGAAATGATAGAAGATAGTTCCTTCAGCAACGCCCGTTGCCTTGCTAAGTTCTGTCATTGTAGTGTCTTTGAACCCCTTTTCTGCAAAGAGGTGCAGTGCCGTTTGCAAGATATCGTCTTTTTTTGACATCGTAGATTTCCTACAGAATTTTTTTATATTGTACCGACGGACAGGCTTACAGATCTAATAAAATCGACTGAGTGCTCAACCGAAAAGAAAAGTATCATACTTTAGGCTGTGATGTCAAGAAAAAAACAAGATTGCACACAAGTGATCCGCATAAAAGAACGTATATTCGCGGCCAAGAGGCTATTTCTACGGAAGCGATAGCAAAAAGATTTGCAGGAGTAATGTCCACGTTACAGGTGTCCATTACAACTAAACTGCTTCAATTTTTTATCGTTTTTTTGTGAGCTGTTACAAATAGTAGCAAAAGAGCATTGCCGGAAGTCTCCAATAAAAAAGGCCTTGCCATAATTCAGGCAAGGCCTTTTTTAAAAAGTCTTTTTT
>Ga0256842_1001458_pt1 | contig 18835 bp, 24 predicted proteins | sample 4559240metaG_FD_185973 | JGI IMG/M metagenome (GOLD analysis project Ga0256842, IMG submission 185973) | Hydrothermal vent microbial communities from Guaymas Basin, Mexico - 4559-240 | ecosystem: Environmental > Aquatic > Marine > Hydrothermal vents | place: Mexico: Guaymas Basin | collected...
TTGACTAATTAATGCAGAAACCGTTTTATAAAAACCCAACTTGTATATATTCCTAATATCTTCATCGACGGTTTTTATATCAAACCGGCTACCGGCTTTGCTTTTGATTACATTTAAGATTGTAGGCTTATCGGTTCTTACGGTGCCCTCCACATCTACCGATGTTATATTTAAAGCAAAACTGCTCAAGGAAACAAAAAAAGAAAAGATTATTGTGAGACTAACTATTTTTTTCACTCAAAACTCCTTCGGATAAAAATAAAACCCTATTACAATATCGTGTTATATCCTCGCTATGTGTAGCTACAACGAATGCCTGCCCGCTCGTTTCGTTTATATTATACATAGCCTTAACTATATCTATTGAACTTGTTTTGTCAAGATTAGCAGTGGGCTCATCTGCAATGACTATTTTAGGGGAATTCATCAAAGCTCTTGCAAGTGCCACCCTTTGGAGTTCTCCTCCGGAAAGCTGAAAAGTGGGTTTCTCGAACATATATCTTTCAATACCTACACTTTCAAGATATTTTTCAGCGGAAGACCTATTGAATTGACCGTTTTTTATAATAGAAGGCAACATAACATTTTCTACAACATTAAGTTCACTCATTAGAGAATAAAACTGAAAGACAAAACCTATGTTTTCATTCCTTATTTTTGAAAGTTTTTTACTATCTTTATAGTCAATCCTGTTATCAAAAAGATAAATATCACCATAATCAGGCTCACTTAACAGCCCAAGAATATGCAAAAGCGTGCTTTTACCACTCCCTGAAACACCCATAATAGCAATCATATCACCGGCATTTATGCCTATGGATAAATTTTTTAAAATATCTATGGTCTTTGTGCCGCTTTTAAACGATTTGGATATATTTTCACACCTTAAAATCAACTTCTTAAAACCTCAACTATATCTGCTTTTGACGCCTTAAATGCAGGGTATACACTTGCAAGAACCACAAGTATAAAAGCGCTTAAAGAGATAACTATAATGTAGGATAAGCTTACATCAACAGGTATATTCGTTATGTAGTACACATCGCTCGGCAACTTGACAAACTGATATTTTTTCAGCAAAAAAGAGAGTCCGAGACCTAAAACATCTCCCAAAATAACACCTATTGCACCTATCGCCACAGCCTGCTTTATAAAAATATTCATTATATTTCTGTTTGTAGCACCAAAAGCCATTAAAATGGATATATCCTTCGTCTTCTCCATAACAAGCATGGTTAGCGAACTCATAATATTAAAGGCTGCAACTACAACAACAAGCATTAAAATTATAAACATAGCTATCTTTTCAAGTTTTAAAGCCGTAAAAAAATTTCTGTTTAAATCCATCCAGTTTGATACATAAAAACCGTAGGGCAATTTTTTATACATTGAATTTGATACCTTTTTGGCAAGATAGGGATCATCCAAGCCTATTGCTATGGTGTTAATTTTATTTTTCATTTCCGTTCTGTTCCAAAGCTCTTTTAGAGAAATATAAACAAAGGTGGTATCATAATCGTACATTCCCGAATTAAATATACCCGTAATAGTTTCTTTAAAAGACAAAGGTGCAAATCCAAACGGTGTAACCTTGCCAAAGGGCAGAGTAATCCTCACCCTATCATTCAATGAAAGTCCCAAGTTTGTCATAAGCTCTTTACCCAAAACAACACCGTTAAGATTGCCCTTGATATATTTATGCAAAACGCCACTGTTTTTTAAATCTATACCGTTTAGCAGCGCTCCGCTTGAAATACTGCCGGAACTAATCATACATTGTGTTGTCAAGAGAGGATATACATAATCTATCTGTTTGTAATCCGTAGAAATTTTCTTAATGAAAGCCTTGTTGTAATTAAAAACGCCGGAATATTTTTTTATAAAAATGTGAGGATTAACACCTATAATTTTACTCTCTAACTCATTATCAAATCCGTTCATAACGCCCATAACAACAATTAAGGCGGCAACACCCAAAACTACGCCGAGTATGGACATCAAAGATGAAAAAGATATGAACCTCCCCTTATTCTTAGATTTTAAATATCGTAAAGCTAAAAAAGATTCGAAATTCACTTATTTTATAGGTTTCGTCAGTGCTATTTCAAGCACATCTTCCATATTTTTTACAAAGTGATACTTTAACTTTTTTGACTTAATTTGTTCCTCTATCTCTACGGTATCCTTTTTATTATCATAGGGCACTATTATATCGTTAATTCCCGACCTTAACGCAGCAAGTGTTTTTTCCTTTAGTCCGCCTATCGGTAACACCCTTCCCCTTAGCGTAATCTCACCTGTCATTGCTATATCACATCTTGTGGGAATTTCCGTTAAACAGGATATAATAGCAGTAGCCATAGTGATTCCTGCGGAAGGCCCGTCTTTTGGCGTTGCCCCTTCAGGTATGTGTATATGAAAATCATATTTTTGATAAAAATCTTCCTCAAGTTTCAGTTTTTTGTAATTATTTCTCGCAAAAGTAACGGCAGCTTGAGCCGACTCCTTCATCACATCTCCCAAAGAACCGGTCAAAAGCAACTTGCCTGAGCCTTTTACCTTCGATACCTCAATAAAAAGTATTACGCCTCCTACGGAAGTCCAGGCAAGACCGGTTGCTATACCAACATAATCCCTGTCCAATTTCTCATTTATGTTAAATTTAGGAATTCCTAAATATTTAGGCAACATATTTGCAGTTATATTTAATGACTCTATTTTTTTACCTTCCTCAATTTCTCTTGCTATTTTACGAAACAGCTTTGCAACATTTTTTTCGAGCGATCTTACACCCGATTCCCTCGTATAGCTTTCTATAAGTTTTCTTACCGCACCTTGAGTCCAGCGTATATCGTAGTTATCCAATCCGTTTTCAATTTTTTGTCGCGGTACTATATATTTTTTTGCTATCCTCATCTTTTCCTCAACCGTATACCCTGAAAGCCTAATAATCTCCATTCTATCCAGTAGGGGCGAGGGTATTGTTTCCGTTGTGTTTGCAGTTGTTATGAAAAACACCTCGGACAAATCGAAAGGAACGGCAATATAATGATCTTCAAATTCACTGTTCTGTTCAGGATCAAGCACCTCCAACAATGCACTCGACGGATCTCCGTTAAAATCCTTCCCGAGTTTGTCAATTTCATCCAAAACAAAAACCGGATTTTTAACGCCTACCTGTTTTAAGCCGTGAATAATTCTTCCCGGCAATGCACCAACATAGGTCCTTCTGTGCCCTCTAATCTCAGCTTCGTCTCTAACGCCACCCAAAGATATCCTTGCCAACTTTCTGTTTATAGCACGGGCAACAGATTTTGCCAAAGAGGTTTTACCCACACCAGGGGGTCCCACAAGGCATAAAATAGGCCCTTTCATATCTTTCTTTAACTTTTTAACGGAGAGATACTCCAAAATTCTCGATTTTGCTTCTATCATATCATAATGATCTTCATCAAGAACCCTTGCAACCGCCTTTATGTTTATTTTATCTTTTGATTTTTTACTCCACGGCAGGGATATCATCCAATCCAAATATGTTCTTATTACATTTGCCTCTGCCGAATCAGGATGCATTTTGGATAATCTTAGAAGCTGTTTTTCAGATTCCTTCTTAGCCCCTTCAGGCATACGGGCTTTTTTAATTTTTTCTTTCAGTTCATCCAGTTCATCGGACGAATCCCCTTCACCCAACTCTTTTTTAATAGCCTTCAACTCTTCCCTTAAAAAATATTCCTTTTGAGTTTTGGAGATTTCTTCCCTTGCCTCTGTCTGAATTTTTGTCTGAAAAGCCAAAAGCTGCAACTCCCTGTCTAAAACCGAATTGATTTTTTTCAGTCTCTCTATAACATCAACGGTGTCTAAAAAATCCTGAGCTACATTAACTTTAAGATGCACATTACTCGCAATGATATCTGCAAATTTATCAGGTTCTTCAATATTGTTTGCTATAACGACTATATCATTGGGTATACTTTTCTTATAAGCGGAAAGTTGTTGCAACTGCTCTCTTATAGACCTCATTAAAGCCTCTGCTTCCATCTGCTCATTGTCGCTTTCAGGCATTATATCCTGAATCTCTTTAACTTCAGCCTCTATATACGGAGTAAATTGATTAAATTTCTCAACAGAGACCTTTTTTAATCCTTGAGTTAAAATCTTCACTCTACCGTCGGGCATTTTCAGCATTCTCAAAATTAGAGAAACCGTTCCTGTCATATGTAAATCTTTTTCATTAATCGAGTTTTCCTCGGCTACTTTTTGCGAGAGTGTTAATATCATTCTATCTTTAGATAAAGCCTCATCTATGGCTTTGATTGAAAAATCCCTCCCAACAAAAAGCGGAACAATCATATATGGAAAAACAACCATATCTCTAAGTGGCAAAACAGGCAAAGTTGCCGGTATGTCTATATCCTCTTCTGCTCTAATACTCTCCATATCACTCATAAAATAAATCACCCCTTACTTAAAATTATGCTTAAAATTCCTTTTTCATAATTAATTTTTTCTATTTTCTTTGCATAGTATGGCAAATTTACACTCTTCCTAAAACATCCAAATAACCTTTCGGCTCTAAGATACGCTAAATGACCCCCGAGCCTTCTTTTCTTGTTTCCCGATACAACAAGATTGTTTTTATGCAGTTCGACTTTTAAGTTTTCCGTATCCAAATTTACTATTTCCATTTCTACAAAAAGATGCGAATCCCTCTCAAAAACATCGCATAAAGGATTTATGGGCTCATTACTTGCTTCTATAATTAGGGCAAAAAGCTCTGTAATGCTTCCATTTGCTATTTTTATTTTACTGAACCTTTTTGCCATTTAATCTCTCGGAATATCTTCTATAAACTTACTCTTAGGAAACCTTTTTCTCAACTCGTTAAAATAGCCTTCAGCCTCTTTCTTTTTTCCAAGATAAAAATACACCTTTCCAAGAAGAAAGAGCATATCATCGTTAAAATCAACATCTTTAAAATGTTCATACATATATTCAAGCCTATTTTTAGCAGCTTTCATATGTCCGAGCTTCTCGTAAAATTTTGATACGAACAATTCATGCATATACAGCTCTTTTGCGGACTCCGTTATATAATAATAAGCCTTTTCTTGATAAGGATTGTTAGGATACTGTTTTACAAGTTCCAAGAATTTATCTATCGCCAATTTTACAGGTGTAGCATCAAGTTTGTAGCCGTTTCGAGCTTTATAGTAACTTAGAGCAATTTTATATTTTGCATAAACAACATTTTTATCGGTGGGGTAAAGTTTTACAAATTTCTCATAATAGGTTCTTGCAAGGATATACTCACCCTTTGCAAAATAAACATCTCCCAATGCCAATATGGACCTTTTTGCATATATGCTTCCCGGATGCTGTTCATTTACCATATCCAAAGAATGCTCGGCATCTTTATAATCGTGGTTTATATATTCCTGAATACCTTCGTTATACCAGTCGTAGGCAGGCTTTTCTTCTTCTTTAGGTATAATTTTCTTATTGCTTGAACACGAAACAAGCAGAGACATCGCACATAAAACTAAAACTATCTTTTTCAATATTATACTCCGTAAAAATTAATTTAAAAACTCGATAAAATCTAACACCCTACGGAAATTGCACTTTCATTGCTGTCCCTGTCTTCATCTTCCCATGTTTTTTCCAATCTCTCAGTATCCTGTTTTGAGTTTAAGGCTTCTTTTTCCTGCTCTTTGGAATCATCAGTCTTTCTATTATTATCATCCATAAGCTAAACCTCTCTAAATTTAATATCTTTTATACTGTTTTGACCTAATTTAGTATTAAGTTTGCTGATAATATCCTCTTTCATAAAAGACAACTCCTGTATCCAGACGGAACCGGGAACCCCAATGTACAAAATGGAGTTCATCAAAGACAAAACTCTTATATTTTTCCTAAAATCCCCGTCAAAAATCTCATCAAAAGCGTTGTTAATCTTTAACAGATTAACGGCTTTCGAAAGACCCGCGTCTTCAAAAACAGACTCAATAATATTGGCGATACTTACTACTTTACTCATTATGGTGCGCCCGGGGGGATTTGAACCCCCAACCTTAAGATCCGGAGTCTTACGCTCTATCCTTTTGAGCTACGGACACGACATTCTTAATCATAACAAGCCATTCATTCTTGTTTTTCCTAAGAACACTATCCACCGCAGCTTTTTTTGTTACAATTTTTTTGGCTATCTCGGCTATGTAAGAATAATCATCTATGTAAACGGCAAGATAATCACCGTCTCGAACATTCTTCAAAGACTCCATAACCTTGTCGATTGCCTGCTCCTTTTGCAAACCCCTCAAATCAAGTTCGCAGTCTATTGAAAAACTATCGTCCTCCAAGCCTAAAGCCTCCGAAGATAAAGATTAATTATTTTTGAAATAGTTACCGTATTTTTTACTAAACTTCTCGATTCTTCCCGTTTCATCAAGCGTTTTCTGTTTTCCTGTATAGAACGGATGACACTTAGAACACACCTGAACCGTAAGATTGGCGACCGTAGACCTTGTTTCTATTTCGTTACCACAAGCACATTTTATCGTTGTTAATTCGTACTTAGGATGTATACCTTTTTTCATCTTAAACGCACCCCTTTCAAAGCAAATTTTTATCAATTTAACATACTTTTTTTTAATAGGCAAGCAAAATAAGGCTTTGGAGGTTGGATTTAAAACTTGCATATGAACTGCATAAACACAGACCTATACGCAAATATGAAAAAAAGCTTTACAAATAAGCACATATTATATAACATTATAAGATAAAATTTGTGTAAGGAGTGTGAAAAATGTCTTTAGAAAAAGTCACAAAAAGCGAAATAATTAAGAAGTTTGGAAAGGACGAGAACGATACAGGTTCAACAAGTGTCCAGATAGCTCTTCTGACAGCAAGAATTCAGTATTTAACAAACCACTTTAAAGAGCATAAAAAAGATTTTCATTCAAGAAGGGGTCTGCTTAAAATCGTAGGAAGAAGAAGAAAACTTCTTAAGTACCTAAGAAATAACAACTTTGAAGAATACAAAAAGGTCATCAAAGAACTTGGCTTAAAGGGTTAATGTTTAATGTATGAGTATGTAGAAACAAAAATAGGCGATACGACTTTAAAAATCGAAACAGGCAAATATGCAAAACAGGCAGACGGCTCCTGTCTTGTAACATTCGGCGAGACAATTGTTCTTGCCACTGCCGTTTCTTCCAAAAAAGCACCTGAGGACTTCTTGGATTTTTTTCCTTTAACGGTTAATTACCAGGAAAAATTTTATGCAGCCGGTAAAATACCCGGCGGATTTATGAAAAGAGAGGGAAGACCGGGAATTCACGAAACACTTACATCAAGGTTAATCGACAGAACCATTAGACCTCTATTTCCAAAGGACTACAAGCAGGAAACTCAGGTTATTATAACCGTTGTCAGTTCAGACGGCGAAAATGACCCTGCAATTATAAGTATCCTTGCCGCTTCGTGTGCTCTATCTATATCGGATATACCGTTTTTAGGCCCCGTTGCAGGTACAAGAATTACAAAAATAGATTCAAAACTGGAGGCTTTTGCTCCATCTGACAAGATAGACAAATCCTCATTGAACCTCGTGCTTTCAGGCACTAAAGATGCCATAAATATGATAGAGGCAAGAGCAGACGAGCTCAGTGAATCGGAAATGATTGATGCCATAATGTTTGGTAAGGATGCAATCTTACAACTTATAGATATGCAAAACGAACTTGTTAAAAAAAGCGGCAAAGCAAAACGGGACTACACACCCGTTGATGTATCTGATGAAATAGTTTACAAAATAGAGAGCTTATCAAGGGATGATTTATTAAAAGCTTTGGAGATTAAAGAAAAAAAAGTCAGAAATGAAACAATAGATGAAATCTTCAATAATGTTTATGAAACATTAGAAAAAGAATTTGACGAAGAAACCCATCTAAAAGAGAAGTCTAAAGCCGCTTTTGAAGATATAGTAAAAAATTTAATCAGAGGGAAAATCATAACAACAGGAATAAGAATTGACGGCAGGGGTCTTGATGAAATTAGACCTATAAGTTGCGAAGTTGGTGTTTTGCCGAGAGCTCACGGCTCTGCAGTATTTACAAGGGGAGAAACACAGGCTCTTGTTGCGGTCACACTCGGTTCCAAAGAGGATTCCCAAAGAATAGACGATATAAGCGGAGAGGCTTCTGAAAGATTTATGCTACATTACAACTTTCCTCCTTTTTCAACGGGTGAAGTTAAGCGCCTTGGAACTCCCGGCAGAAGGGAGATAGGTCACGGACATCTTGCAAAGAGAGCACTGGAATTTGTTCTGCCAAAAGAGACGGATTTTCCCTATGTTATAAGAATTGTTTCAGATATACTTGAATCAAACGGCTCGAGCTCTATGGCCACCGTATGCGGCTCAACTTTATCACTGTTGGATGCGGGAGTTCCTATTACGAAACCGGTAAGTGGCATAGCTATGGGCTTGATAAAGATGGATGATTCCTACAATATTTTAACGGATATTTTGGGAGATGAAGACCATTACGGCGATATGGATTTTAAGGTAACAGGAACAAAGGATGGAATCACTGCACTTCAGATGGATATTAAAATCGCCGGTGTTGATGCCGCTATGCTTAATGTTGCACTCGAAAAAGCCAAAGTAGCGAGGTTATTCATATTGGAAAAGATGGCTACAGCTTTAAGTGCACCGAGGGATACTCTTTCAAAATATGCACCGCAGATGAAAACATTGAATATAGATACGGATAAGATAAAGGATTTGATAGGCCCCGGTGGCAAGACAATAAAATCAATTATAGATGAGACAAATGTTAAAATCGACATAGGGCAAGACGGGGTTGTAAATATCTTCGGCGCACAAGACTCGGATATGAAAAAAGCTCTTCAAATCATAAAAAATTTAACAACGGTTGTTAAAGAGGGCGATATTTTTGAAGGCAAGGTTGTAAGAATAGAAAATTTTGGCGCCTTTGTAAACATTTTACCCAATAAAGACGGACTTTTACACATATCTCAAATCTCTTCAAAAAGAATCAATAAGGTTGAAGATGTCCTAAAAACAGGGGATATAGTTAAGGTAAAAGTTATAGGTGTAGACAAACAGGGACGGGTCTCTTTAAGCCGAAAGGAGTTACTTACGGAAAAGGACAAGGAAAATTAATTATATGAACATAAATAAATTCAATATGGATACAAAAAGCATAAGTGTAGGCGTTTTTGTGCCTACAGGTAGTGCTTTTGAAAACGAAAACGAGAGGGGTTTGGCTCATTTTGTAGAGCATATGCTTTTTAAGGGAACAAAATCAAGAAGCTACAAGGATATTGCTGAGGAGATGGATAGATTAGGCGGTACGATAAACGCTTTCACTTCAAAAGAGTACACCTGCTTCTATGTTAAAGTTCTAAAAGATTATGCAGATCAAGGAATAGATATTCTTCAGGATATAATATCAAGCTCCTTGATAGACGAGAAAGAACTCAATAAGGAAAAAGGCGTAATCATAGAAGAAATAAATATGACACAAGACAATCCTGATGAGGCTGCTTTTGAGCATTTTATGGAGAACGCTATGCCGTGCAATTTCGGAAAGCCTATCCTCGGCACAAGAGAGCGGATTAACTCATACACAAGAAACGATTTGGTTCGATTTATGGGCAAATATTATCAGCCGGAAAACTTAATAGTCTCTATTGTAGGCAAAGATAAAAATGTAGATTTTTCCTTTAAAAACAGATTCGCCTTTGAAGATTTTTTTACGGATGAAAAAAATACAAATATTGATTTTAAATTTAAAAGTGGCACGGATGTTGTTAAGCGGGAAATACAGCAGTCAAATATTGTTATAGGATTTGAGCTTTTTGATATATACGATGAAAGAAAATACGCAGCATATCTTTTAAGCGATATTTTCGGTGGCACTATGAGTTCCAGGCTCTTTCAAACAATAAGAGAAGAGCAGTCCTTGTGCTACCACATATCATCTTCGGTCAAATTCTTTAGGACTGGCGGTCTTGGTGCTATTTTTGCCGGCACCTACAAGGACAATACTCAAAAACTACTTGATTCCGTTAAAAAAGAGTTTGAAAAACTGAAAAAAGGCTATATAACCAAAGAGGAGCTCTCAAAAGCCAAAACGCATTTTAAAGGAACATATCTCTTGTCTCTTGAATCTCCTTATGCAGTTATGGCAAAACAGGGCATAGATAACATTTTCTACGGCAAATACATAGATGAAAACTACATAATTGAAAAAATAGATTCGGTGACAACAGACAATATAGCAGACCTGATTAATTTAATAGACATAGATAAATTTCATATAACGGTTCTTGGAGATATAGATAAAATAGAATGGTAGGAGAAGTTAAATGATAAAAAACTATTTAATGACACCCGGTCCTACACCGATTCCTGAGGATATTTTGCTCTCTATGGCAAAACCCATTATCCACCATAGGACAAAAGATTTTAAAAATATGTTTGCAGAAACCATATCTCTATCCAAAAAGGTTTTTCAGACAACAAATGACATAGTCCTATTTTCATCAAGCGGAACCGGTGCAATGGAAGCGAGCGTATCGAACATTTTAGATGCAAAGGATTCGGCTATCTTTATAAATGCAGGCAAATTCGGTGAAAGATGGGGTCAAATAATAAAGGCATTCGACGCCAATCCAATAGAAATTAAATATGAATACGGCGATTACGCAAAACCTGACGATATAAAAAAAGAACTTGATAAAAATCCAAATATTAAAGCTGTTTTTATGCAGGCATCCGAAACATCTACCGGAGTCTATCATCCCATAGACGAGATAGGAAAAATGATAAAAGAAAACTATCCGGAAGTTATTTTTGTTGTTGACGGCATAACTGCAATAGGCGCCATTGATGTAAAAACCGATGATTTCGGAATAGATATAATGATAACGGGCTCTCAGAAAGCTTTGATGCTACCTCCGGGGTTATCCCTGCTAAGCGTAAGCGAAAAAGCTAAAAAAACAATAAAAAACAATAAAAACAGGCGATATTACTTTGATATATTGGGTGAGTTAAATGCTGACGCCGGTCACTTTACTCCGGCTATAACCATAATAGAAGGACTTAATCTGTCACTTAAACGAATCCTGAATGAGGGATTGGAAAATGTATTTAAAAGACACGCCCTTCTTGCACTATCTGTACAAGAAGCCGCAAAAGCCATAAACCTTGAACTTTTTGCAAAAAGACCGGCAAATTCCTTGACAGCCATAAAATCTCCTAACAACATAAATTCCGGCGATATTATAAATTTAATGAAATCCTACGGAGTTAGTGTGTCAAACGGACAAGGCTCTATGAAAGGTAAGATTATAAGAATAGCTCATCTTGGATATTTCGACAAACCGGATATGCTTATGACTATATCAGCCCTTGAGATGGCTTTAAAGAAATTAGATGCAAATTCCAACTTCTCAGGCGGTATTAAAAAAGCTATGGAGATACTCTCGTGAAAAATTCCATACCTTCAGGTGTAGTACAATTTTTTGAGCCACTCTCCTCTTTAAGGCGTTCTACTGAAAATAGTCTTATAGAATTTTTTAAAGATAATTCATATAAAGAGATTGTTACGCCTTCATTCTCATACGAGAACGGCATATCATCGGGTTTATTTGAACCGTTAAAAACAAAACTCTTTAAGCTTATAGATAAAAGTAGCGGACAGACGATGATTTTAAGAGCAGATATAACAATGCAAATTATGCAGGCTGTTCTTATGGGCGATTTTGATATGCCTGCAAGAATATGTTATGCAGATAATATTTACAGAGATATCAAAGAACACTCAGGCCAAAAAAGAGAGTTTAAGCAAGTAGGGGTTGAACTTCTCGGCATAAAAGAAAAAACAGCTGATAACGAGATTATAAATCTTTCCATAGAATCTCTAAGGAAATTTGACATCAAAGATATAACGGTAAGAATTTCAGATACATATATTTTTGAAAGACTGTTTGAAAAATACGGCTTAAATGATTCCAAAAAAACAAAAAAGATAAAGGGTTTCCTTGAAAAGAAAAACATATCTTTAATCTTGAAAAGCATAACCGAGTTGCCGAATAATTTTATAGACAACTTAAAAAGATTAGAAACCCTAAGCGGATATGTAAAGAAAAACAATGATTATTATAACGATGTTTTAGATATTGCACAGGACGCAATTGATACCGCAAAAAAAATACAATCGGACAATAAGGACATAAAAGTTTTTTTAGACCTCTTTTACTGCGAGCATCCTATGTATCATCACGGAATAACCTTTTCGGTATTTTCAGAAAACAGATCATTGGTTGTAGGCGGCAGATACGGAAATGTAACAAAACCTTTCGGTAAATATATACCGGCTACGGGGTTTGCCATTAATCTTGACGAATTAATATATTTTTTATCTAATAAGGAGAAAAAATGAACAGACTTGTTTTAGGAGCCCAGTGGGGCGATGAAGGAAAGGGCAAAATTGTTGATATACTTTCCGAAGATGCAGATGTAATAGTAAGATATCAAGGTGGAAGCAACGCAGGGCACACCGTCTGCATAGAAGATAAAAAATATATACTTCACTTAATACCTTCCGGAATACTGCACAAAGACAAAATCTGCGTTATAGGAAACGGTGTTGTTATTGACCCTGCAAGTTTCTTAGAAGAAAAAAGAGCGCTTGAAGAACTTTCCGTTAACATAGAAAACAGATTAATGATAAGCGAAAAAGCCCATCTTGTTATGCCTTACCATAAGGTTCTTGATGAGATAAAAGAGCTACAGCTTGGGGATGGAAAAATAGGAACAACAAAAAAGGGTATAGGTCCCTGCTATGTGGATAAATACAACAGAGTGGGCATAAGAGTGTGTGACTTGCTCAGCAACGATATATTAAAAGATAAAATCCATACAAATGTAGAACAGGTCAATAAACTCTGCGACCTATACAAAATAGAGCGATTTGATGCGGACAAAATATTTAAACAGTATAAAGAATACGCTTATGAACTTAAAGATTATATACGAAATACGGTTTATTACCTAAACGGAGTGGTAAAAAACGGTAAAAGCGTACTTTTTGAAGGTGCTCAAGGCTCGCTTCTTGATGTGGATTTCGGAACATACCCGTATGTCACATCATCAAGTCCAACCGTAGGCGGAGCATTTACAGGAACCGGCCTTTCCTACAAAGCATTGAATAATGTTGTAGGCGTTATGAAAGCCTATGCTACAAGGGTAGGTAACGGACCGTTCCCAAGTGAATTAACCGGTGAAACAGGGGAAGAGATAAGACAAAAAGGTGCGGAATTCGGTGCTACAACGGGAAGACCGAGACGGTGCGGATGGCTTGACCTTGTTGCTGTAAAATATGCTGTAATGCTGAGCGGAATAGAGGATATAGCACTAACAAAACTTGATGTTTTAGATGAAATGGAAGATGTAAAGGTTTGTGTGGGATATGAATATGAGGGAAGGAAGATAGGTTATATACCTTCTCAACTTGAAGAGTTTGCAAAATGTCAACCGGTTTATAAAACATTTAAAGGCTGGAATAAAACAAACGACATATCTCAGTACAGTGATTTACCAAAGGAAGCGAGAATGTACATAGAATATATTGAAAATTTTCTGGGCGTTAGGATTTCTATCATATCAACAGGAGCAAAAAGGGAAGAAACAATAATAAGATAAGGAGAAAGTATGTGTATTTTTTGTAAAATTATAAACAACGAAATGCCATCTTCAAAGGTTTACGAAGATAAAAATTACCTTGCGTTTAAGGATATTAACCCAAAAGCACCGATTCACATATTAATTATACCGAAACAACACATAGAATACCTCTCTGACATAGACGACAGCAACAAACATATAATAGGCGATATGGCGATTATAGCAAACAAACTCGCAAAAGAACTCGGCATAGATAAAAGCGGTTATAGAATTTTAATAAACAACGGCGAAGATGCCGGACAAGAGGTGTTTCATATACATATGCACCTTTTGGGTGGCAAAAAAATGAAATTCAGCGTATAAAAATGAAAGATATTCAAGAGTTAATGATTGTTGAAAAGGCGGCAAAATCGCTCGATGAACTCGGCAAAATTCCGTTTACGGAAGATGATTTGCAATCTTACATAAAAAAACAACTCAAAAAAGATATGGATAAAGAAAAAATAGCCCGGCTAATAGACATTCTACTTGTATCAAGCGAAACCGAGTCCCCTGTAAGAAAGTGCATATACAAGGAGCATAACAAGGGTTACTCATACCTTTATGCCTGCTCTTTTGGTGTTTCATAATGGATATATCAATAATAAACGGGCCGAATTTAAATATGCTCGGCAAGAGAGAGCCTGCAATATACGGTGGCAAGACACTTGAAGAAATCAATAAAGAGATCAGAAAGAAAGCCGAATCACTTAATATTTTTGTTGAATTTTACCAATCAAATTCAGAGGGTGCAATCGTATCAAAGATACAGTCATCGGCAGACAAACAGGGTCTTATAATAAACGCAGCAGCGTACACTCACACGAGCATTGCAATAAGAGACGCACTATTGTCTATTTCGATACCCTTTATCGAAGTTCACCTCACAAATATCTATAAAAGGGACAACTTCAGGCGCAAATCCTACCTATCTGATATTGCACTCGGAACTATAGCGGGTTTCGGCGATTTCGTATATGAACTTGCACTTGAGGCTATGGTAAATTATCTAAAAAAATGAAACAAAATAATGATGCCTACAAAGTTACCATACTTGGTGGTATTATCAATATTCTATTGGCTGTTCTTAAATGCGCATTCGGTTTTATATTCCACAGTAGCGCTTTGATATCAGACGGAATTCACTCTTTAAGCGACCTAATAAGTGATTTTATGGTGCTTTTTAGCATTAAAATTTCCCGAAAGCCTAAAAGCACAAAGTATCCTTACGGCATTGGAAAAATAGAATCTCTTACGGCTTTTTCAATAGCAATTCTTTTGGCTCTTGTAAGCTTTGAGCTTTTGAAAGATGCTTACATAAAAATATCTACGCACAACTTTACGCAAGTTAGCATATACGCAATTATAGCAGCGTTAATATCGATTTTGTCAAAAGAGTTCATATTTAGATATACATACAGAGTGGGAAAGCGCATCAACTCGACTTCAATAGTCGCAAACGCATATCACCACAGAAGCGATGCCGTAACTTCAATTGCGGTTGCCATAGGAATACTTTGTTCATATTTCGGATATCCCATCTTTGACCCGATAGCAAGCGGTGTTGTATCCTTATTTATTTTACATTCGGCATTTGAAATTTTATCGGAATCATCCAAGGAGCTTCTTGACGCCAATATTGCAGATAAAAAAATATTAAAAACCATGATTGATACTGCCGCTCAAATCGACGGAATAAAAACGATTGAAGACATTAGAATTAGAAAATACGGACAGTTTTATCACGCAGAACTTGTAATGGTAGTAGAGCCGAATATTTCCGTAATCAAAAGCGTTGATATAAAAGATAAACTATTTTATGCGTTAAAGGCAATTCCCTATCTCGACTCTGTTTTCATATCAACAAAAATAGAGGGGCAAAACAATGTAGAACAGATAGATGACAGCAATATTTTTAATGAAATTAAAGATATAGTCTATAAAAATAACAATATCATAGGTCTTCATAATGTAGTTGTGGAAAAAAGCGAAGAGGATATCTTCGTCAATATAGATATAGAGGTTGACAAAAATCTAACCGTTCAGGAAGCTCACGATATAGGAGAGGTCGTAAGAGACGAAATAATCAACAAGCTACACATTAAAGGCGTAAGATTTCATATAGACCCGTATGACAAGGAAAAAGAAGTAAACAACAGGGTTTTTGTTAAAAATGTTTAAAAATTGATATTTATTTCAATCCTTTTATAAGCAACTATGCATTGCAAAGTGCTCTCAAGGTTCAAGAACCAATCTAAAACCTATAAAATCGGTTATCAATCCGGGCATATAGTTGCTTCGCGCACTCAATCTTGCATACTTTTTTGGTGAATACCAATTTCCCCCTCTAACGGATTTGGCAAGTGATACTTGGGGGTTGATATAGACCGGATTGTTAAGTTTACTTATAGAATAAGCTTTTGCATAATAGGTATCATAACACCATTCAGCTGCGTTTCCAAGCATATCATAAAGTCCGAATCTATTGGGTAAGAACTTCCCCACAGGAGCGGTACCTACATAACCGTCATGACAATTAAAAGGTTTTTGGAACGAGCTGTCAATTTTTTTATTAGAATCCAAATCGTAAAAATTTCCATACTTGCAGGCATCCTGCTCCTTGTCCCAATATACGTCTTCTTTTATGCCGGCTCTTGCTGCATACTCCCATTCAGCCTCTGTCGGCAATCTGTACATCTCTTTTGTCTGCACATAGAGCCATTTTGTATATTTATGGATATTATCCCACGATACATTTATAACAGGATAATTATCCTTAGATAAATCGTATTGTTTATTTACTCCACTATTGTGCGTAGGGTCGAACAACTTAAACTGCTTATTTGTAACCTCATACCTACCTATAAAGAAACCATCCACGCAAACCTTGTGCTGCGGTTTTTCATCCTTTTTGGCATAGGCATCGTCTTTATCTGCACCCATTAAATAGCAACCCTTAGGTATATACACAAACTCCATACCAAATACATTTTTATAATTTCTGTCTCTCACCCTTAAAGACCATTTTGCATCCTTGGGTGTACCATTTGGAAAATCCTTACTCACATCCCAGTATATTTTTCTATTTTTACCGCTATTTACAAGTCCCACATCGCCACTTAGGTGAAGGCTTCTTGTCGTGTAAATTCTCTTCTTTGTTCTTATTTGAAGACCCACAACAGCCTGTTTATTATTTTGAGTTAAAAGATCATAATAAAAAACTATGTAATTGCCGTCTATTTGAGCAGAATAGTTTGAATATTGCGCAGCATGCACATAAAAAGGAAAACCACACAAAATAGTAATAAAAATAAAAATTTGTCTTATCATTTCATTCACCCCTTAATCTTAAGTTACTACTATATTAGTCGGTTTTCAAGTAAAAAAATAAATGGTAGCCCCAAGGGGAGTTGAACCCCTGTTTTCGGCGTGAGAGGCCGACGTCCTAACCACTAGACGATAGGGCCAATAAATGGCTGGGATGCAGGGATTCGAACCCCGACCAGCGGATCCAGAGTCCGCTGTCCTACCATTAGACGACATCCCAAAAACTTGGGAAATTCTAATGGTTTGTCAAAAAAAGTCAAGTTTTTAATTCGATTTACACCACCTCTTTTGTCAATTTTTCCGTTTTTTGGATTAAACAGAACATAAAAACCCATTTTAATTTTTAAGAAAAGGTATTAGTATAGGAGGCAACCCTGCTCTATACATAGAATTTGCAATCAACTCCCTCAAAAAAGGAAATAATGTTATAGGTAAATTTCGTTTTGAAAAACTATCGAATAAGTCGTCGTTCAATTCTATTTTATATCTGTATTTTGATATTACTCTACATTTCATTTCAAATAACATCTTATCGTCACGCTTTATCCTGAATATAACAGAGCTTGATATTTCAAACCTATCATTAATAGTTTCATAGCTATTCTTTGTAATTTTAAAAACAATGCTAACCGGAACATCCGTATCCAAGCTATCTAATTCCAGCTTCATTCTTTTAAATGTAAAGTTATCTATGTATAAATCCTCAAGTTCAATACCTCGAACAAACTCATTATATTTCTTAATATCTACACTCATACCGCATTCTTGGTATATAAATTTTCTTTAAATCGATTAAATTTCAAAACGGTTTTAAACTCCTTTTTGTTTAAAGGGCTGTTATCTTCTATTTCTTCAGATTCTTCAGGCAAACCTTTTAAAGCGTTTATAATCTTATTCAAACTATTTTTCTCAGACAACATAGTAACAATATATGTATTTATACTTACACCGTTTGCTTTTGCCTCCTCAGCTATGCTTTTATGCAGCATGGCCGGCATCCTCACAAGCACTTTACCATTATACTGATTTTTTCTCATAACATCAGGAATAGGTATTGTTTTGTTATATTCTAATGCGGTTTCTATCCACGCCCTCATAGCATCTTCTATCATTTCAAATGCTTCTTCTACAGTATCCCCCTCGCTCATGCATCCGGGTAATTCTTTAACCTCTATAAAGTATCCACCGTCAGGATATTTTATAATTTCCTTCTTGTAAGGAAGATCTATATAATCTTCAACACTCCTTTTCATACAACACCTCCAAATGTAACAGTTCCACAACCTTTTTCACATAAAATTCTTTTACAGGCTTTTTATAGGGAATAGTAATGATTTTTCCCTTCTTTTCTATATGTATAATGGCTACTCCCTCCTCCAGGCTGTTTTCTTTCATAACCAAGCTCAATTAGCAACCTATCCAAATCTTTAAATGAAACACTTTTTTATTTTTAAGAACCTTTTCTATTAACTTACAAATTCTTTTTCTCATAAAAATTATAATCCTTAATTTATAATATCACATATGATATTATTGTTAAATCTTTACCTATATAAAAAGTGAAGAAAAGAGAGAATGGAATTTGACTTTTTGAAAAAATGAAGTTAAGAACTAAGCAATGACAGTGGTTTGCGGAAGGCAAACCGAAGGAGGTATGGCAATGATGAGATTTGCAATAGTTGTATCGGTTATTATATCTACTTCTCTTGACCCTACAGGAGAAGACGACGATTAGGTGTTTAAAGAAAA
>Ga0256842_1001459_pt1 | contig 18831 bp, 19 predicted proteins | sample 4559240metaG_FD_185973 | JGI IMG/M metagenome (GOLD analysis project Ga0256842, IMG submission 185973) | Hydrothermal vent microbial communities from Guaymas Basin, Mexico - 4559-240 | ecosystem: Environmental > Aquatic > Marine > Hydrothermal vents | place: Mexico: Guaymas Basin | collected...
ATTCAGTTGAGGCAATAGTTATAGACCCAGGCGGTGATCCTTCTGTTGTTTTGAATTTTTTAAAGAAAAACAATTTGGTTTTAAAATTTATTTTAAACACCCATTTTCATTTTGACCACATATTGGGGAATAAAGAGCTACAGGACGCCACTTCAGTGGATATTTTGGCTTCAAATAAGGATGATTTCCTTTTAAAGGCCCAGGTTGGTGGAGGTGGAGGGATGTTTGGATTTCCAAAAGTTCCACCCTTTACCTATAAAAATTTAGAAGAGGGAGAAGTATATTGGCTAGGGGAAACAGCTTATGTCTATTCAACCCCTGGGCATACCCCTGGTAGTTTATCTTTTTACTTTCCAGAGTCAAAGGCCCTGTTTTCTGGGGATTTGATATTTCAAAGGTCCATCGGCAGGACAGACTTTCCAGGTGGAAGTTTGGAAGAGCTTTTAGATTCAGTTAGGAAAAAGGTATTTGTCCTTCCTGGAGATACAGTAATTTATTCAGGTCATGGTCCTGCAACCACTGTACACGAAGAAAAGCTTTTCAATCCTTTTTTTCAGGAGGGATTTATGTTCTAATGGTAGTAAATTGCTCTTAAATATACAGAACAGGGAACAGAAAGAGGGGACTCACAACAACCCAAAATTCCTTAATACTACAGCAACTTTTTTCTCCTCTGAAGCAAGCTTCCTTAGAGCCATGATGAGATCCCTCAACCTCCCCTCCTTCTCTATTGCCTCTATTGCCTCATCTCGGGCCTTGCGAACAATAGTTCTCCTATCCCAATATGCAAATCCTATTACTACTCCAGTAAGTGTGGTAAATATACCCACTAACATCCATAAAAAATTCGTCATCTGCTCAAATCTCTTATTCATATCTTCCCGTAGCTCAGTAAATCGCTTATCCACTTGCTGCATAAAGACCTTAAGGGTAGCCTCTAACCGCACTAGTCTTTCCCTGTCGTCCTGAGTAAAACCTGTCTTTTCAGCAAAACAGGGAACTGTAATTAAAAAATAAAACAGTAAAAGATAGCTTAATATTTTTTTCATCCTTACCTCCTGCTAACAAACACTAATATGTATCATAAAGTTTTATGTTTTTTTGTCAACTCAGCATTCGCCCTAGAGTGAACAATATTTAGTGAACAGTGATCAGTGAACAGGGAACAGAAAGAGGGAAGTATGATTAGTAATTTTTCACCACCACACCCACCACTACACCAATACACCAATACACCACTATACCAATATACCAATACACCAATACACCAATATACCACTACACCATTCTATAGGCTTTCTAAAACAATCTACTTGCTATCATACTCCCAGCTAAAAAAGTTCCAATAGAGCTACCAATATTTGCAAATGCAACAACTAAAAGTATTTTAGTCACTGGATTTGTCCAAAAGCCCTTTACAGACAAAATAGCATGGGGGAGTTCTTCAATGTCTTGTACCTTGGGTTTTCGAACCCATGCCTGTACAAGACCAGCTACCCAACCTGCTGCTACCATAGGATTGAGACTGGTTATGGGAGCAGCCAAAAAAGCTGAGACAATAGTTATAGGATGTGCCAGGGCCAGGGCAACACCTAAAGCAGAAAGAGTTCCATTGATTCCTATCCATAATGAAATGGATTCAATGGATAGGTCTTTGCCGCCCTTTATAAATCCATATATAAGCAGCCCAATAATCAAAATAGGAATTAGCCACTTTAAAAATTGAGCAATTTTTCCTTTCTTGGGCACGGTTTCTAATGGTGTCAGATCATTTTCTTTTGGGATATTGGACACAATTCCATTTACATGTCCATAACCTACAACTGCCAATATCTTTTTCCCTGGGGCTGACTTTATCTTTTCAGCAAGGTATATATCTCGCTCATCTAATAGTCTTTGTTTTACTTCTGGGAGTGAGGAAGCTACTTCCTCTAAGGCAATTTCCAGTTGATCCTTTTGTCTCAATTTTTCAATATCTTGCTCTGTTATTTCTTCTGTTGAAAAAATGGACGAAACCATAAGGCCAATTAGTTTTATTTTTTTAAAGAATCCAAGATATCCCCACACCCTTTTTAGAGTGATATTTACATCCCTGTCTGCCAAAACTATTTCAGCGCCAATCTCCCGAGCAGCATAAACAGCTTCTATCATATCAGCCCCTGGCCTAACTCCTAATTTATCCCCTATTTTTTTATAAAAAGATGAGAGTATAAGCTGCATCAATAGATAAAAGGCCTTGTTTTGCTTAACCACTTTTACGATGTCCATGTTTTTCCATTTATCTTCATTGAACATGGACTCATATCTGGCTTCACAAAGCTCCACACACACTGTATCAGGCCTTATTTCATTTATTGCCTCTCTTACTTCCCTAACACTGTCCTTTGATACATGGGCAGTACCAAGGATATATATTTCCTTTTCTCCATACTCTACTCTAACGAGTTTTCCCTTTAATCTTTCTAATATATCCATATTCTTATATTCTTATCCTAAATTTAGTGAACACTAAACAGGAAGAGGAGTGAACCAATACCCCCTACACCCCACACCACTATACCAATACACCACTATACCACTACACCAATATACCAATATACCACTACACTAATATACCCAAAAAATATCTACAAGAACAGCCAATAAAAGTATGCACGACACATATGCATTCATTTGAAAAAAGGCCACATTTATTTTATCCAGTCTATTTTCATTAACAATTAAATGTTCAATAATAAGGATACAACTAACAATTAACCAACCAATAAAATAGAACATCCCAAGACCAGCCACCCATCCACCAAGAAAAAAGAAAATTATAGAAATAATGTGGGAAAAACAAGATATCCAGAGGGCGGATTTTACACCCAATTTTGAAGGCAGAGAAAAAAGCCCTTGTTCTCTGTCAAAATCCACATCCTGAATACTGTATAAAATATCAAAACCTGCTACCCAAAATAGGACACCAAATGCAAATGTCACTGGAACTGGTTGAAAGTGTGGGTCAACTCCCAGCCAACCACCAATAGGCGCCATTGCCAAAACAGATCCCAGCCAAAAATGACAAAGGGAGGTAAACCTCTTTGAAAAACTGTACAAGGCCCCCCACACAAGTGGAATAAAAGATAGATAAAAACAAAGTTTATTTAGCCCATAACATGCCACTACAAAAATTAAGGCAAAAATAATGGAAAATAACCATGATTCCTTTAGGGTAATATCACCTGTAACTAGAGGTCTGTCCTGGGTTCTTGGATTTATTTTATCAAATTTTAAATCTATTATCCTGTTCATTGCCATTGCAAAGGACCTCATGCCCACCATTGCAATGGAGATCAATAAAAAAACCTTTAGGCCTGGCCAATTTGAATTTGCCAAAAAACAACCAATATAAGCAAAAGGCAAGGCAAAAAGGGAGTGTTCAATCTTTATCATGTGTAAAAATAATTTAAATTTATTTCCCATTAGCCTCTCCTGATAACTTTTAAGAATCTCCTTTTGCCAACCTTAACAACAAATTCCCCAATATCAAATTTCATATAAGGATCATGGATCTTTTTGCCGTCAATGGATATTGCATTTTGTTTTATTAATCTTCTTACCTCACTCTTTGATTTACATAAGCCTTTATCAACCAATACATCAGTTAATGTAACATCAGGATTTTCTACAATTTCTTCTGGTATATCTGAGGGTATATTGTGTTTTGAAAACACCCTATTAAACTCTTCCTGGGCCTTTTTTGCCATTGATATTCCATGAAATCTAGCAGTTATCTCAAAGGCAAGGTCTTCTTTTGCCTTTTTGGGATGTAGGTTGCCTGATTCTATATCTCTTTTCATCTTTTCAATGTAGGCAGAGTCTTTGTCTGATAAAAGTTCATAATATCTAAACATGAGTTCATCAGATATGGACATGATTTTACCAAACATATCAAAAGGAGGATCCTCTATTGCAACGTAATTTCCAAGGGACTTACTCATTTTATTAACACCATCTAATCCCTCTAAAAGGGGCATGGTAATTACAACCTGAGGTTCCATTCCTTCTTGTTTTTGAAGGGTCCTTCCAACAAGCAGATTAAACTTTTGATCTGTTCCCCCAAGTTCCACATCTGCCTTCATGGCAACAGAATCATATCCCTGTACCAATGGATATATAAATTCATGGATTGCAATAGGTCTATTTTCTTTAAACCTCTTTGAAAAATCATCCCTTTCAAGCATCCTAGCAACAGTGTATCTTGAACATAATTTTATAAAATCCGAAGCAGTAAATTTATCCATCCACTGGGAATTAAACATAATCTCTGTCTTTTCCTCATCTAGGATCTTAAATATCTGCTTTTTATAGGTCTCTGCGTTTTTTAAGACTTCCTCTCTTGTTAAGGGTTTTCTGGTCTCTGATTTACCTGTAGGATCACCTATCATTCCAGTAAAATCCCCAATCAAAAACAAGACCTTATGTCCAAGTTCCTGAAAATGCTTCAATTTTTGAATAAGTACTGTATGTCCTAAATGGAGATCTGGCGCAGTTGGATCAAATCCCGCCTTGACTCTCAAAGGCACTTTTTTTTGTAACTTTTTTATGAGTTCCTCTTCTTCTATAATTTCCACTGCACCCCGTTTAATGAGCTCAATTGCCATTTTTACGTCTGTTTCCATAGAAAACTCCTTATTAACCTTTATTGCCCTTTGATAACCTCAAATTTAACTTCTTAATATTATAAAAGAAACATATATGAGAATACGCATAGCCTAATATTTTTATCTGGCATATTCCACAGCCCGCTTTTCCCTGATACAGGTCACTTTAATCTGTCCAGGATATGTGAGTTGTTCTTCTATCTTCTTTGCAATCTCTTTGCAAAGCAAATAGGTCTCATTTTCATCAACTGTTTCGCAATCCACCATAACCCTGAGTTCCCTTCCAGCTTGTATTGCGTATGCCTTTGTAACTCCTTCAAAAGAAAGGGCCACATTTTCCAGCTCTTCCAATCTCTTTACATAATGTTCCAGGAGTTCTTTTCTTGCCCCAGGCCTTGCACCTGATAGACTATCTGCTGCCTGCACCAAAACAGCAAGTACTGTTTCTGGTTGTATATCTTCATGGTGAGCAGCTATTGCATGGACAACTTCATCTGATTCTCCATATTTTTTAGCTAATTCTGCTCCTATGAGGGCGTGGGGTCCTTCTATTTCATGGTCAACGGCCTTGCCTATATCATGCAAGAGCCCCGCCCTTTTTGCCATCTTAACATCTAATTTTAGCTCAGCGGCCATGATCCCACACAAAAAGGCAACTTCCAGTGAGTGACTTAACACATTCTGGGTAAAACTGGTCCTATAATAGAGGTGTCCAAGCAGACGAACAAGTTCTGGATGTATCCCATGAACGCCTACATCAAATGTTGCCTGTTCACCTATCTCCCTTAGTCTTACCTCCATTTCCCTGTCCACTTTTTGCACAACATCTTCTATCCTTGCAGGATGGATGCGGCCATCAGTAATTAGCCGCTCAAGTACAATCTTTGCCTTTTCCCGTCTAAGTGGATTAAAGGCAGATAAAACAACGGTCTCTGGTGTATCATCTATAATTAAATCAACCCCAGTGGCAGCTTCAAAGGCCCTAATATTCCTGCCTTCTCTACCTATTATCCTCCCTTTCATCTCTTCATTTGGGAGTTCCACAACAGTTACTGTATTGTCAATGACATATTCACCAGCATATTTTTGAATAGCAGTTGCTAATATTTCCTGTGCTTTCCTATCCGCAATTTCTTTTGCTTCAGCCTCTATTTGCCTCACCATTCTGGCTGCTTCATGTTTTGTGCTGGATTCTATTTCTTGAAGGAGTCTTTCCTTTGCTTCCTCTTTTGTAAGTCCAGATATCTCTTCTAATTTCCTATATTGTTCTTGTATCAGGGCATCGACCTCATCTTTCCGTTTTAACAATTCGTGCTCTAATTTAGATAGATTTTTTTCCATCTCCACCAGCTCGGCCTCTTTTCTGGCCAATTTTTCCTGCTTGGCTTCTAATCGCTCTTCCTTTTCATGTAATCTAATTTCTTGTTTTTTAAGATTATTTTCCTTTTCCTTGGCCTCTTTTTCTAGCTCTCTTTTTTGTTGAAAAATTTCATCCTTTGCTTGAATCAAATATTCCTTCTGTTTGGCCTTAGCTTCTTTTTCTGCATCCCTAATAATTTTTTCAGCCTCTTTTCTGGCCTCTTCAAGCTCTTTTTCCACATTGTATTTCTTTATGAGAAAACCAACACCTAAACCCACTAAAAAGGCAATCACACCAATCAAAAAAGCATAATCCATAACATATCTCCTTTATATTTTTCAGACCAAATAGATTAGGTCTGATTAAAAATTTTGAAAAATATGGTTGGGCAAATTGAAGACAAGGCCAATATTAGGGAAGCAAATGGAAGGAATCATCCACAAGATCCCCGAGGGATACGTGTTGTAGGCCATTTTGAACCTGGCATAGCCAGGTGGGCGCCACTAGTAGCCATCAGGCTTCCCAATGCTCCTAAAAAAGGAGTTGGGCATGCACAACAGGCTACAAGAAGCGGCTCCCTTTATTTTGCTGTTGGCTCAAAAATGGTACCTCCAATCACGCTATCCCCCAGGGAAATTAGAAGACAAAACATTATTTATTTTCTATCTTTTCCAGAAGTTGCTTTAATTTCATTTCGGTCTTTTGCAACTTCTGTTTTGTCTGTAAAAAATCATCAGCCAGACCCAGCGCTACTAAAATTAACAATTTTTCATTACTGAGCCTGGACCCAAAGGTATTTAATTTATTAAATCTATCTAAAATTACCTTTTTTGCTTCCAGGATACGGGCCTCATCCACATTTGCCCTAAATGAGACCTCTTGTCCCAAAATTGATAATCGATAAGTTGGCATTAATTTATGTTATATCTATATCTTCCATCTTTTGCAATAAATTATCTATTTTTTTTGATACCTGCTCCCTTATTTCCTTCTCTTTTGCAAGCTCCTCGTTTAATCTTTTATTTTCCTGCTCCAATTCCTTTACCCTGTTTAAGAGATAATCTATCTTTTTTTCCAGTAAATCAAGAAGTTCCATTTTATTTTTTAATCTTCCTGGTTATATTTTTTTGCCTCTGCCTGGCAACGGCAAGACAACCCTCGGGCACATCCTTTGTTATAGTAGATCCCGCACCTATAAGGGCACGATCCCCTATTTTTAGAGGAGCCACCAAAGATGTGTTGCTTCCAACAAATACATCTTTACCAATATATGTTTGATGTTTATTTTTCCCATCATAATTACAGGTAATAGTTCCTGCCCCTATATTTGTTCCCTCACCTATAAAACTGTCTCCAAGATAAGTCAAATGTGAGGCCTTCACCCCTTTTTGTAAAATGGACTTTTTAATTTCAACAAAATTCCCCACCTTAATATCAGAAACCAGTTCTGTACCTGGCCTCAGCCTTGCAAATGGCCCAATGGTGCACCCTTTACCTATATGAGTTCCATCAATATGTGAAAAACTTAAAATTTTACAATCTTCCTCTATCACACTATCATTAACCCAGACATGGGAATCTATTTTTGTGCCCTTTGAAATAGATGACTTGCCATAGATCTCTGTTGGTCCAGTTATCTGAACCCCTGAATCCACCTCAACCCTGGGGCCAATCCTAACTAGCTCAGGTCTATAAATCAAAACGCCTTTATTTAACAATTCTTCTACTATTTTTTTTTGTAAAATCTCATCACACAAAGCAAGCTCGCTGCAGGAATTTACACCTAAAAACTCTTTTTGTTTACCCAAATTATGTGCATATACCTCTTTTTTATCCCCAACAAAAAGCTCTATAAGATCAGTTAAGTAGTATTCTCCCTGTTTGTTATTACAGTCTAATTTAAATAAATAGTCTTTTACCTCTTTTAAATTAATAAAATATATCCCGCAATTGACCTCATTGATTTTTTCAATCTCTGAATTTTGAATATCCTTTTGCTCTATGATACCCACAACCTGACCCATTTCATTCCTTAAGACCCTACCATATCCAGTTGGGTCGTCGAGATTTATGGTCAAAAAGGAAAGGTGTATATCCTGCTGAAGAGCTCTATCTATCATAGGCCATATTTTATCCATATCCAAAAGAGGCACATCACCATTGACAACCAATACCCACTCGTAACCCTTTTTTATTAGTTGGTCATACGCACACTGAAGGGCATGGCCTGTGCCTAGCTGCTCTTTTTGATAAATTTTATTTTCTCTCACAAAATCCAGGGATTGCTCTATCATGTGGGACTTATAGCCCAAAACATAGAAAATGTCCCGTGGATCAAAATATCCCTTTAAAGATTTGTCTACATACCACAACATTGGCTCGCCTAAAAGTCTATGTAATACCTTTGGTAGTTCTGACTTCATTCTAGTGCCCTTTCCTGCGGAAAGCACTAGGGCGCAGATTTTATTTTTTAAGGCTCTCATATTAATAAAACCCCACGAAAAAATATAGAAAAAATACTATAGCTCCATACAAAAAATTAGGCAAGCCCAAATTAGCCCACCATTGTTGGCAAAAAACAAAAAAAGGGATCCCCCTCTAAATAAGAGATCCCTTAAATATAAAACACCTTGATTAATAGTTAACTACTTTACATACCCACCCTTTCTTTTGTCTTGATCCGCTCAATTGCCCTCATAAGGGCTGCCCTGGCCCTTGCATAATCTATTTCTTCACTTTGTTCCTTAAGCCTTCTCTCTGCCCTTTCCTTGGCCTTTTTTGCCCTCTCAACGTCTATCTCTTCTGCCCTTTCTGCAGATTCTGCCAAAATAGTGATTGATTCACCGTCTACCTCAGCAAACCCACCAGACACAAATACGTATTTTGTGTCTCCACCTTTTTTATAATACAAAGAACCAATAGAGAGGGCAGATAAATATGGTATGTGGTTTTTAAGCACACCAAATTGTCCCATTACTCCTGGAACACCGACATATTCCACTTCTTCACTTAAAACCACCCTATCTGGGGTGACTATTTCTAATTTTATTGTACTTGCCATGGCTTATACCCACTTTTTTTACATTGATTTTGCCTTCTCTACTGCGTCCTCTATTGTTCCCACCATATAGAATGCGTTTTCAGGCAGATCGTCGTGTTTACCGTCAATGATCTCTCTAAATCCTCTAATAGTGTCCTCTGTCTTTACATAAACTCCTGGCCTGCCTGTAAATTGCTCAGCAACGTGGAATGGCTGAGACAAGAACCTTTGAATTTTTCTTGCCCTGGAAACAACTAGTTTGTCTTCGTCTGAGAGCTCTTCCATACCCAAAATTGCAATAATATCCTGTAAATCTTTATACCTCTGTAATATCTGCTGAACATCACGAGCGGTCCTGTAGTGCTCTTCACCTAATATATTTGGATCCAAAATCCTTGAAGTAGAATCTAAAGGATCAACTGCTGGGTAGATACCAAGCTCAGCTATTTGTCTTGAGAGAACCAAGGTTCCGTCTAAGTGTGAAAATGTTGTAGCTGGTGCAGGGTCAGTTAAGTCGTCTGCAGGCACATAGATCGCCTGAACAGAAGTAATTGATCCCTTATTGGTAGAGGTAATCCTCTCTTCCAGCTCACCAAGGTCTGTTGCCAAGGTTGGCTGGTAACCAACTGCAGAAGGCATACGACCAAGGAGTGCTGACACTTCCATGTTTGCCTGAGTAAATCTGAATATGTTGTCAATAAATAAAAGTACGTCTTCACCATCTACATCCCTGAAATACTCGGCAACAGTAAGGGCTGTAAGTGCTACCCTTGCCCTGGCTCCTGGAGGCTCATTCATCTGACCATATACTAGAGCTGCATTTGGGAGTACCCCTGCCTCTTTCATCTCAAGATACAAGTCATTTCCTTCCCTTGTCCTCTCTCCAACACCTGCGAACACTGACTTACCACCATGCTGTTTTGCAATATTGTTGATCATCTCCATTAAGATAACTGTCTTACCAACACCTGCACCGCCGAACAGTCCCATTTTACCGCCTTTTGGAAATGGAATCATAAGATCAACAACCTTGATTCCTGTTTCTAAGAGCTCAACCTTTGTGGACTGTTCTGTAAAAGAAGGTGCTGGTCTGTGAATTGGCCAATGTTCTTCAGCTTCAACTGGCCCCATCTCGTCCACAGGACGGCCAACAACATTTAAAATCCTGCCCAACGCAGGCTTACCAACTGGTGTGGCAATAGGTTGTCCTGTGTCCAGACACTTCATCCCACGGACCAAACCATCTGTTGTGTCCATGGCAACACATCTAACTACATTGTCTCCGAGCTGTTGAGCAACTTCCAATATTAATGACTCTTCTTCAGATCTACTTGGATCTAATACCTTAATAGCATTTAAAATATTGGGCAATTTGCCCTCTTCAAACTCTACGTCTACAACAGCTCCTAAAACTTGAACTATTTTTCCTATATTCTCACTCATTACTTCCCCCTTATTTATCCTTTTAATGCCTCTGCACCGCCAACAATATCTAAGAGTTCGGCGGTGATGGCTGCTTGCCTTGCCTTATTATAAGCCAGAGTTAGCTTATGGATCATATCATCACAGTTCTTAGATGCAGTATCCATTGCCGTCATTCTTGCTGCATGTTCACTTGCTGAGGTATCCAAAAGGCCTCTGTACACCTGGACCTTAATAAACCTTGGCAAAAGCTCTGCAAGCAGACCTTCAACAGATGGTTCATACATATACAGGGCCTGTGGTCCCTGGTTTTCCTCTTCTTCTGCCTCTGGCTGAGTCACCGGCAATATTTGCAGGGCCACTGGCTCTTGTCTTAATATACTTACAAATTGGCCATAGATAAGATAAACCTCATCAACCACATGGTCTTCATATGCCTTAATGATCTCCAGCCCAATTTTGTTGGCCAAAGTGAAATCAAAATTGTCCATTACTCCTATATAAGAATTTAATATTTCAGCACTATCTACTTTTTTTGCAGCATGGGCAGCCTTCCTACCAACAGCAAGAATTTTAACGGCCTTTCCTTCAGCGGATTTTTCCTTTATCAATTTTTCAGCTTTAGTTATCAAATTTGTATTAAAGGCACCACAAAGCCCTCTTTCAGAGGTGATTAAGACTATGCCTGTTGCCTTTATCTCCTCCCTGGGTTCTAAAAGTGGATGAACTGACACATCCACTCCTTTAGATAAGTCCTTTAACATTTCATAATATTTATCAGCATAGGGCCTGAACTTCTCAATCCTTTCCTGGGCGCGTCTCAGCTTTGCTGATGCCACCATGTTCATGGCCCTAGTAATCTGCTGGGTCTTCTGAACAGATTCTATTTTCTTTTTAACGTCCTTCAATGAAGGCATGGATTTTCCCCTTTGTCCTTAGGTTATATTAGGCCTGAAAAGTCTTTTTAAACTCCTCCAACGCAGCTTTCAACTTTTCCTCAGTTGCCTCGTCTAAATCATTTGATTCCTTAATGGCATTCAATATATCGCCCTTTGAATTTCTCATAAACTCAAGAAATTCTTTCTCAAATTTGGAAATTGCCTCCACAGGCACATCGTCTAAATATCCACGGGTACCTGCATACAATACAACAACCTGCTCTTGAACTGGCAAAGGTTGATATTGAGGTTGCTTTAGAAGCTCCATCATCCTCTTACCACGCTCCAACCTCTGCATTGTTGCCTTATCCAAGTCAGATCCGAATTGTGCAAATGCTGCAAGTTCTCTATACTGGGCAAGGTCAAGACGAAGTGTTCCTGCAACCTTTTTCATGGCCTTAACCTGTGCAGATCCACCAACCCTTGATACTGAGAGACCAACGTTAATTGCAGGCCTAAAACCAGCATTAAATAAGTCTGGTTCAAGGTATACCTGACCGTCGGTGATTGAAATAACGTTTGTTGGAATGTATGCTGAAACGTCTCCCGCCTGTGTCTCGATTATTGGAAGTGCAGTAAGTGACCCACCTCCATGCTTATCATCTAACTTAGCAGCACGCTCAAGTAATCTAGAATGTAGATAAAAAATATCACCAGGAAATGCCTCACGGCCTGGAGGACGTCTTAAAAGCAGAGACATCTGTCTGTATGCAACTGCCTGCTTTGATAGGTCATCATAAATAATAAGTGCGTGTTTTCCACTATCCCTAAAATATTCAGCCATTGTACATCCACTGTAAGGTGCTATATACTGCAGGGCTGCTGGGTCAGATGCAGTTGCAGAAATTATTGTAGTGTATTCCATTGCACCATATTTTCTAAGGGTCTCAGCCACCAAGGCTACTGTTGATTTTTTCTGACCAATTGCTACGTAAAAGCAGTAAACATCACTATCCTTTTGCGCCAGGATGGCGTCAATACAAATGGCAGTTTTACCTACCTGCCTGTCACCAATAATGAGCTCACGCTGCCCTCTACCAATTGGTGTCATGGCATCAATTGCCTTCAGTCCTGTATACATTGGCTCATGAACTGGCTTCCTCACAATAATACCAGGAGCCTTTATCTCAACTAACCTGGTCTCCTTCATTGAAACAGGTCCAAGTCCATCCAATGGATTACCAACAGGATCAATAACTCTTCCAACTACTGCATCACCAACAGGAACTGAAAAAACCCGCCCTGTTCTCTTTACAGTGTCTCCTTCCTTGATGTGAGTATCTTCACCTAAAAGAGCAACACCCACATTATCTTCTTCCAAGTTTAGGGCAACGCCGTATATCTCTCCAGGGAATTCTAAAAGCTCCATGGACATACAATTTTCAAGTCCATATACCCTGGCAATTCCGTCACCCACTGACAGGACCACTCCGGTCTCTGCCATTTCCATCTTTTCCTCATAACTTTTTATCTGATCTTGAATAATTTTGGTAATTTCTTCTGATCTAATTTGCATGGCCACTACTCACCCCTTTTTATTTTTTCTTTCAATATATTTAATTGGGCCCTTAAACTGGCATCATACACCTTGTCCCCAACCTTTAATACCACACCACCTAAAATATCCTTATTGACCTGAAAATCTAATACAAATTTCTTGGCCATCTTTTCTTCTAAACTCTTTCTAATGCTCTCTTTCTTTTTATTTTTCAACTCAATTGCAGTAATCAGATGGCCACGTACAATCCCTTCAAATTGATCAAGCAATTTTTGGTAATAATTTCTGATATCCAAAATATAGGGAAGACGTTTTTTTTCAGCCAGGAGCATTAAGAAATTTTTCACAACCTTTGAGGCTCCTATTTTGTCAAGGATCTTTCCAATGAGGATTTTTTTATCCTCAACTCTAATAACAGGATTTTTAAAAATCCTTAGCAAAATAGGCTCATCCTCTATAAGATGACAAAAGGCCTCAAGCTCATTCCCATATTGTTTCAAGGCCTTTGGTCCATCCTCCTGGCCAATTGCAAACAATGCCCTGGAGTACCTTTTTGCTATAATTTCCTGTTTCAATTGAGCACCACCTTTGTTAGATATTTATCAATTAATTGTTCTTGTTCTTTGACCCCTAGCCTACTTAAAATTATCTTCTCAGCAGACTCAATAATCTTGTCTGCCATTTCAGCCCTGATCATTTCTATGGCTTGTTCAAATTCTTGCTGCGCCTTAATCTCTGCCTGTTTTTTAATCTCTTCTGCATCCTTGTATGCCTTCTCAATTATAGCATTTTTTATTGCTTCTCCCTGACGCTTTGCCTCAGCCAAAATTTCTTCCCTCTCCTGCTGCAAATTTGCAATACGAGCCTCAACTTGTTTGAGGTTCTGCTCTGCTTCCCTACGCCTTTTTTCCAGTGTTTGAAACTTGCTTTCAATATCCTTGGTCCTTCCACCAAAAAAATCCTTTATTTTGCTGCCTGCCAGTTTATAAATAATAGCAAGGAAAAGAGCAAAGTTTACACAACGCCAAAAAAAATCCTTCCAGGCAGCAGCTGACGAGGCCTCTTCTGATCCATGCCCCGAGGCCCAAACCACACCCGCAAATAGAAGGACCGCTAGAACCAATGCTGTCCTTTTTATTACTTTTTTCAAAACAAACCTCCTTAAGCCTCTTTTTTTTATTATTCAAAGGTATTAAGCCATGACCCTTTCTGCCACCATATTTGCATACTCATCCACTTTGGACAAAAGTTCCTTTTTAACAGATCCTACTTGCTTTTCCAAATCTTCTCTAGCCTTTTGTAACCTTGCCTGAGCCTCTTCCTTAGCCTTAGATAAGACTATCTGTTCCTCTTTTGTCCCTTCTACCTTAAAATCATTTTTCAACTTAGAGGCTTCTACCCGTGCTTGATTTAGCTGCTGCTCATAGCTCTTTAATTTCTCCTCTGCCTGTTCATTGAATTGTTCAATGTCAGACAGATATCCAGAGAGCCTCTCTTGCCTCTGTTTTATTATCCCCCTAATTGGACGATACAAGATGAGATTCAAAACAGCCAACAAAATCAAAAAATTTACCAGTTGAATAAAAAAAGTAATGTTTAACTCTATCATAGATTTGCCCTCCAACCGTGTTTTTTATGTGTTAAGTTGACTTTGTGAAAATTGTTACAAATTTGAGATTGTTTATCTTATTTCAATCTTTCTGTCAAAGCTTTTTTTTAAAACAACGCTTAAAAACATTTACTTTGTTCTCTTAATCACAACTAAGTAATGGACTGAATTGTGAAAAATATTGCTTATTTTGCTTAAATCCCTCTCAATAACCAACGGTCCCAACTTCACCAACAAGTGAGCAATTTAACTAAAGTGCGCGCATCCATTCTGGTTTTAAACCAATTTCGCCACGTAAAGCCTTGTCTATCAATTTCAATGCACCCTCCTTACCCTCTGGATATTTAATCTTAAGGGGCAGATAATTTGAAGCATGATTTGATGTAAAAAGGCCATTGGACAGGTCAGTAAACCTTATCATCTCCCTTAATTCCAACAACATGCCATATTTATCTGGAAGTTCAAATTCTCCGTTTTCATATTTTTCATATAGTGGTGTTCCTGGAATTAGCATAAGGGTAAGGGCACCAACATAATCAGGATCCATCTTTGTGAGTAACTCTCCTGTAGCCCTTGCATGTTCAAGGGACCTCATCCTACCTGCCAGTCCCAGGAGAACGGTTACAGAGAGTTTTATTCCTGCCTGTTTTACCTTCTTAGCCAATTCCACATATTCAGAAGCTGTTGCTCCCTTATTTATTTCACGCAAAACCTCGTCATCTCCACTTTCCACACCTAGATATACTATTCCCAATTTCTTTTGCTTAAGTTCAATTAAATCATCTAAACTTTTTTTTCTTAGACTCTTGGCATTTGCGTATGTTCCTATCCTCTCAAGCCAGGGAAGGTGTTTATTTATGGTATCAATCAAAGGCACCAGTTTTCTTTGTGGGATTATAAGTGCATCTCCATCCATTAAAAAGAGCCTGTTTTGATTTTTCATATACTTGGAAGCAAATAATATATCGCTATATACAACATCCCATTCCTTTATCCTGAATCGTTTTTGTTTATAGGTACCGCAAAAAGTACATTTGTTGTGGGAACAACCCACGGTTACCTGGAGCAATATACTAAAGGCCTCACTGGGTGGTCTTATACAAAATCCTTCATAATGCATGCCTTCACTTACATCTATATTCATAAACATTCTCCTTTAGTCCCTAAATTTTTTAGTTCATAAATTTCACTTTCTTGACCTATTATGATGGATGATATATTCATATATTATTAGCTCGTTAAATTTTTTGGTACATTTACTCAAAACAAAAATCAATAACCTGGAGAAATAAAAATTATGGAGCTTCCTGAAATTTGTTCAAAAAAACTGGTAAGTGCTGAAGAAGCAATAAAAAAAATAAAAAATGGAAGTCGCGTATTTGTTGGGACAGGTTGCGGTGAACCCCAGCACCTTATAAGAAGCATGGTGGAAGAAGAAAACCTGCAGGATATAATTGTTTACCAAATGCTTTCCTCTACCTTTGCAAGGTATGTAAATGATGAAAATTTTTTAAGACGGTTTTCCCTTAAACTATTTTTTATTAGTTTAGATATGCGCCAAGCTGCCTTTGAAGGAAAAATAGATTATATCCCTGCCTACTTATCTGAGATCCCAAATTTGTTTGATTCCAAGTCCATAGGATTAGATGTGGCTTTAGTTCAGGTGTCTCCCCCTGATCAATTTGGCTTTTGCAGTTTAGGAATATCTGTTGATATAACTTATTCTGGTTTGAAGAATGCAGATTTGGTTATTGCCCAAATAAATCCCAATATGCCAAGGACATGGGGAGATAGTTTAATACATATAGACGACATAGATTATTTTGTCTTCTATGAAGAGCCTCTGGTAGAAGCTATCCCCAGGAAAAAGAACAGAGAAATAATTAAGAGAATAGCATTTTATGTAAATCAGCTAATAGATGATGGCGCAACCCTACAGGTAGGATTTGGCCACTTACCTGATGCTATCTTGCCTTATCTTATGAATAAAAAGGATCTGGGAATACATACCCAGGTCATAACTGATGGCTTTCTCCCCCTGTTTGAAAACAAGGTTATAACCAACAGAAAAAAGTCATACCTTCCAGACAGGGCTGTTGCGTCTCTATGCATGGGGTCAGAAAAATTATACAATTTTGTAAACAACAACCCTATGTTTTATTTTAAATCATCTGATTTTGTAAACGATCCCAATATAATAGCAAAAAATGACCACTTTATTTCCCTTAGTTCAGCACTGGAAGTCGATCTAACTGGTCAAATCTGTACTGATTCAAAGGGATATTTATTTTATAGTGGCATTGGTGACCAAGTTGATTTTATCAGGGGCTCTAAAATGTCAAAAAATGGATTTTCAATAATAGCTCTTCCTTCAACTGCCCAGGGTGGAAAAGTCTCAAGAATTGTCCCACACTTAAGTGAAGGTGCTGGCGTTGCAACAACCAGGGCAGACGTAGACATTGTAGTAACTGAGTATGGAATAGCTGAACTTTACGGAAAATCTATATATCAGAGGGTAATGGAGCTTGCTCAGATTGCCCATCCAAAATTCAGGGAAGAATTGATTAATGAAGCCAAGAAAAAGCACTATATCTTCCCTGACCAACTCCCTCCCAAAAAAGAGGACCTCATATTCATTGAAAAATATAAATACAATTATACACTTCCTGATGGAAGAAACATTGAGTTTAGACCACTCCTTCCATCAGATGAATTTGCATCTAGAAACTTTTTTTATTCTCTAAAAGAAACCACTGTATATTATAGATTCTTTCAGAAAAAAAAGGTCTTTACCAGACAAATGCTCCAAAACGAGTGGGCAAGAGTAGATTATAGAAAGAATATGAGTATAGTTGGATTACTCCAAATAGGAAGAAGAAAATCCATAGTTGCAATTGGTTCTTATGCCATGTCTGATATTAGCCCAGAGTATGCAGAAGTGGCATTTGTGGTTAGAGATGATCTTCAAAACATGGGTATTGGCTCATTTTTGTTAAAAATTCTTGAAAAAATTGCCAAAGAAAACGGATACAAAGGATTTATTGCAACTGTCCTAATCGACAATACCAAAATGATCCATGTGTTTAAAAAAAGATATCCAAATGCCAGATTAAAACGTGGATATGGGGGAGAAGTGGAGATTTATATGGATTTTCCTGAAGATTAAAAATTTTTTTCCCCTAAATTTTATCCCTCCTAGACCGATATAGTTAAAAAAGGAGTTAAAAAAGGAGGGATAAATCATGAAAATAAACACATCATCCTTATATCTTGCAAATAATTATAGCAAACTTAGATATACTCCCCTGCAACCAACACAAACTGACATCCCCAATCAAAAAAATCTTCAAAAAAACAGTGGGTTAGTGTTATCCAAAAATCAAGACCCAGTATCTGTATCAAAATCAAACATGTCACAAAAAGATTTAAAAAATTTATCTTCTGATAAGTTAAAGATAATAGAATCATTAATTGAAGATTTTACTGGTAAAGATGTTGAGATTGTTGACATAGACAAATTTTATTTTTTGCATAAAGGTTATACATCATTAAAGGAAAATTTAACTTATACAGATAAATTTTCTCCACATAAAGACCAATTAAGTGCTAAATATAACAAACTTTATAAGGATATTGATAAAGTAAAAATGGATTTAGAATTGACTGTAAAAACTGATGAAGGCAAGGAATTAGATGTCAATATTGAATTAGATTTATCTCAAGAATTTATTCAAAAGACCAATTTTGCAATGAAATCTAAAAGTAAACCAGGAAAGAATATCGTAAATCTAATCAGTAGAGAAAATACAATATTTAAATATAATTTTCATTTTGAAATAGATATAATGCCTAGCAGCAATCAACAATTAGAACATGATGCATTAGGAAAATCGCAAATTCCAGGGAGAAAATTTCAAGAAATAAATCCATTAGAGACTATAGCAGTAAATGAAAATTCAAAAACAATTCAAAATAATGACCTCTTGGGACAAAATAAACTAAAACATGCAACTGATAGTGAACAAGACAACCTCAAAGAAAAAATTCAACAACAAGATATAACTTCCATATTTAATTTCTTCAATATATGGTCAAAAGATAATGAGAAAAAATTTCTGTTTGCCATTGGACTAATAACACAAGAAAAAATATATCTCTCGCCCATACATAACGAGAAAATCAAAAATATTCCAAACAGTGGAGGAGAAAATCATGATTCCAAATAGTTAAACCAACCTATTCAAATATCTTTGCAGGGCATCTTTAGCCATATTTAATTCCTCTATCAATTTTTCAAATTTTTCTCGCAAATCCTGAA
>Ga0256842_1001461_pt1 | contig 18805 bp, 15 predicted proteins | sample 4559240metaG_FD_185973 | JGI IMG/M metagenome (GOLD analysis project Ga0256842, IMG submission 185973) | Hydrothermal vent microbial communities from Guaymas Basin, Mexico - 4559-240 | ecosystem: Environmental > Aquatic > Marine > Hydrothermal vents | place: Mexico: Guaymas Basin | collected...
TAATGTTTTGAATCAAAGCAAAATGCTTTAATTCAAATTATTGATATCTATTGTTCTTCGTAAGGGTTAAATTGTATCTCTTGATCTTTATATATTCCTGTTCCAACAGGGATAGTACGACCAATAATTACATTTTCTTTTAAATCATTTAAGTCATCAATTTTTGCTGATACAGCTGCTTCAGTTAATACTTTTGTAGTATCTTGGAAAGATGCTGCTGAGATAATAGAATCTGCACTAACTGCAGCTCTAGTAATACCAACTAAAAATGGCTCAGCAAGAGCTGGACGACCACCAAGACGGATGATTTTTTCATTTTCTATTACAAATTTACTTTTAGAAATTAAATCACCTTCAATAAACTTAGTATCTCCAGATCTAACAATTTTCACTTGTCTTAGCATCTGAGTGAAAATAACTTCAATATGTTTATCAGCAATATTTACCCCTTGAGAACGGTAAACTTGTTGAACTTCACTTACTAAATAGTTATATAAAGCTTTAACACCCATAATACGAAGTAGTTCATGTGATGATATGATACCTGTTGTTAATCTTTCACCAGAGTGAACAAAATCACCAGCATTTACAACTGGTAGATGAGATTTATCGACAAAATAATCTTTTACCAAGCCATTATCAGATGAGATAACAATACGAACTTTACCACGAAGCATTTTACCAAAACTTACTACACCATCTATTTCAGATATAAGAGCTGTTGCTTTTGGACGGCGACCTTCAAATAATTCAGATACACGAGGAAGACCTCCAGTAATATCACTTGATTTTTGAAGTGCTTTTGGTGTTTTAGCAATAATATCGGCTACTTTAACAGTAGCACCATCAGAGATAAATATAGATGATTTAGGATCAATTGCATATCTAATTAACTCGCCCTCATCAGTTGCTAAAACTATTGTAGGTTTATATTCTGTTGGTATATACTCATTAATCATAAGACGAGTTTTACCAGTTAATTCATCCATCTGTTCACTAGCAGTTACACCAATTATAATATCTTCAAACTGCACAGTACCACTAGCTTCTGATATAGTAGGATTAGAGTATGGATCCCACTCAGCAATTGCTACAATTTCATCATTTTCTGGCTTAGCAAGTAATGTATCAGGTTCAACAATTTCATCATCACTAATAACAATTTCAGAGCCACGAGCAATATAATGTCTTATAGCTTCACGATTATTAGAATCTACTACTGTTGCGAATAAACCTTTCTCCTCAACACGATATCCAGCTTTAACGCCTTCAAATCTTTCTAAATAGTCACCTTTTAATAAGAAATACTTAACAGTACCTTTCTCTTTTGCAGTGATTTTTTGAGTTATTGGAACACCATCTTTAACTAATATTTCTGAAGCATAAGGGATACTACTTGGAATATTCCAACCATCTTTAATAGTTTCAACTAACGATTCATCTTCTGCAATTTCACTTCCAGTTTTATAAGGAAAATAAAATTTACCCTCTATCTGTCCACTGATACCTGCTAATTCATTTGGTTTAGCAATCTCATTTTTACGAAGTGTATAACGCACAGTATCAGTTTTAGATATAACACTTACTAAAACTTCATCATGAATTGTTTCAATCTCAATTTTACCTGCAAATGGTGCTTTTATTTTAGGCTCAACTAATAATATAGCAGCATTTCTACGATTTGCTATAATATTCTTACCCTCTTTAGAAGCATAAGTTTTAAGATTATAATATCGGATAAAACCTTCTTTTTCAGCTGTTACTTGTCTCTCTTGAGCAGTTGAGCTTGCAGTTCCCCCAACATGGAATGTTCTAAGAGTAAGCTGAGTACCTGGCTCTCCAATAGATTGGGCTGCAATAATACCAACAGCTTCTCCAGCACGAACAATTTTACCTGTTGCAAGATTTACACCATAACATAATGCACAAATACCATTTTTACTTTTACAAGTTGTTGGTGTTCTAATATGTGCTGTTTTAATTCCAGCTTCAGCTATAACTTTAGCTTTTACTTCATCAAGTAGTGTTCCCTCAGCAAATAAAATTTCATTACTTATTGGATCAATAATATCTTCAGCAAGAACTCTACCAAAAAGTCTATCTTCTAAAGATTCTATAAGAGTATTTTGATCAGATATATCTGTAATCTCAATACCCTCATGAGTATGACAATCATGTTCAACAATCTTAACATTTTGAGCAACATCTACTAGTTTACGAGTTAAATAACCAGCATTGGCTGTTTTAAGTGCTGTATCGGCAAGACCTTTTCTAGCACCGTGAGTAGAGATAAAATATTCAATAATATTTAATCCCTCTTTAAAGTTAGAGATAATTGGTGTTTCAATAATATCACCACTTGGCTTTGCCATAAGTCCACGCATACCAGCTAGTTGTCTAATTTGAGCAGCAGAACCACGGGCACCAGAATCAGCCATCATATGGATAGAGTTAAAACCATCTTTATCAGTTTCAACTAACTCCATCATCTGCGATGCAAGAGTATTATTAGTATCTGTCCAAACATCAATAATTTTATTATATCTTTCTTGTTCAGTTAATAAACCAGCTTCAAATTGTTTTTGAATCTCTAAAACTCTTGTTTTAGAATCAGCAATTTTAGCTTCTTTAGTATCTGGAATAATAATATCAGCAGCAGATATTGAAACACCAGATTCCGTAGCATGTTTAAAACCTAAATCTTTTAATTTATCTAGGAATCCAGCAGTTATACCAATACCACCATGCTTTTGCACATAATCAACAATTTCATTTATATATTTTTTCTTCATCACTCTATTCCATAATTCTGCAGGAACAAAATCAGGTAATATTGCTTTAAGTAACATACGACCAGCTGTTGTATGGATAATTCTACCATCAATACGAGTTCTAACTTTTGCATGTAAATCTAATGCATCATGCTCAATAGCAATTCTAATTTCATCAACATTTGAAAAAAGTTTATTTGAACCTTTTACACCATTTTTTTCTAAAGTGATGTAATAAATCCCAAGTACCATATCCTGAGAAGGTGTAGCGATAGCTTTACCAGAGGCAGGAAGAAGAATATTCATAGAGGCAAGCATAAGTACTTTAGCTTCTGCAATTGCAGCAGAAGATAAAGGTACATGAACTGCCATTTGATCCCCATCGAAATCGGCATTGAAAGCAGCACAAACTAGAGGATGAAGTTGAATAGCTTTTCCATCAATTAGTTTCGGGTGAAATGCTTGAATAGAAAGTTTATGAAGTGTTGGAGCACGGTTAAGCATAATTGGATAACCATCAACAATTTCAGCAAGACATTCCCAAACTTCATTTGTTTTTTCATCAATCATTTTCTTAGCAGCTTTTACTGTTGTTGCATAACCTTTATCTTCTAGTTTAGCAATCAAATGTGGTTTAAATAGTTCAAGAGCCATTTTCTTAGGTAATCCACACTCATCCATCGCTAAATAAGGTCCAACAACAATTACAGAACGACCAGAGAAATCAACACGCTTACCAAGAAGATTCTGACGGAAACGACCTTGCTTACCTTTAATAATTTCAGATAATGATTTAAGTGGTCTTTTGTTGGCACCTTTAACAGCATTAGCACGACGACCATTATCAAATAAAGCATCAACAGACTCCTGAAGCATTCTTTTCTCATTACGAACAATGATTTCTGGAGCTTCAAGTTCAACTAAACGCTTAAGTCTTTGATTACGATTAATCACACGACGATACAAATCATTTACATCTGAAACAGCAAATTTACCACCATCAAGTGAAACAAGAGGTCTTAAATCTGGTGGAAGAACTGGTAATACAGTTAACATCATCCATGCTGGATTATTACCACTATTTAAAAATGATTCAATAACTTTAAGTCTTTTGTTAATTGTTTTTTTCTTAGCTTCAGATTTTGTTCCACTAAGAGCTTCTTTTAATATAGTAAATAGGTCAACTAAATCTATAGAATCTAATAAATCACGAATAACTTCACCACCCATACGAGCTTGAAATCCTAATTCACCAAATCTCTGAACAAGAGTACGATACTGTTCTTCATTTAAAACATCATATTGTAAAACTGGTGTTTTAGCTTCAGCATCATAATATGCCTCACCACCAGTTTCAACAATATATGCTTCATAATAAAGTACACGCTCAAGATCTTTCATTTTGATACCAAGAAGAGTACCTATTCTTGAAGGTAATGAAGATACATACCAAATATGAGCAACTGGAGTAACTAATTCAATATGTCCCATACGATTACGGCGAACCTTAGTGCTAGTAACTTCAACACCACATTTTTCACAAACTACACCTTTATAACGCATCTTTTTATATTTACCACAAAGACACTCATAATCTCTTACTGGACCAAAAATTTTAGCACAAAAAAGACCATCTCTTTCAGGTTTAAAAGTACGGTAGTTAATTGTTTCAGGTTTTTTAACTTCACCATGACTCCAAGACATAACCTTTTCAGGTGATGCAAGGCGAAACTGTAACTGTTTTATATCTTTAGGTCTATTATCTTCTGTTACTTCTACTGGTACTAATTTACTCATCCTCTTCTACCTCGTCTAAAATCTCTACATCAAGAGCCAATGATTGAAGCTCTTTAGTTAATACAAATAGTGTCTCTGGAATACCAGATGGTGGCACTAATTCACCTTTTGTAATTGCTTTATAAGCACGAACACGACCATCAACATCATCTGATTTGATAGTTAGCATCTCTTTAAGAACAGCACTTGCTCCATAAGCCTCTAAAGCCCAAACTTCCATCTCACCAAATCTTTGACCACCAAATAGTGCTTTACCACCAACTGGTTGTTGAGTAACTAAAGAGTAAGGTCCTGTTGAACGAGCATGAATTTTTTCATCAACAAGGTGATGAAGTTTAAGGATATACATATAACCTACATTTACACGCTCTTTAATCTTTTCACCAGTTAAACCATTATAAAGAACAGTTTTACCATCAGAATCCATATTTGCTAATTCATAAAGTTTTTTGAACTCTGCTTGATTTACACCTTCAAAAATTGGAGTAGCAAATCTTACACCACCTTTAGCCCAATCTCTAGCATAACCTAAGAATTTCTCATCACTCATATCACCAATAACTTTAACAGCATTCATCATACCAGCTACATCAGCAATAGAGATCATTTTTGCACGAAGATTATCTATGTAATCTTTTTGCTTAGTTTCAAATTGTTCTAATATTTGATTACCTAATTCACGACCAGCCATACCTAAGTGCATCTCTAAAATTTGACCTATATTCATACGAGATGGAACACCTAGTGGATTAAGACATACATCAACTGAACGACCATCTTCCATATAAGGCATATCAACTTCAGGAACTATAATAGAAACAATACCTTTATTACCATGACGACCAGCCATTTTATCACCAACTTTTAGTTGACGCTTAGTTGCTATATAAATTTTCACATATTTAACAACACCATTTGGTAAGATATCATCTTTTTCTAAAATTGTAAGTTTCTCTTCATGCTCATCTCTAAAAACTCTTTTTTGTTTTTGAAAATGATTTTTAGTTTTAGTATACTGATTTTGAATATCTTCACTAAATGACTTTACAATAGCATTGATTGCAAAACGACTTACTTCTATTAAATCATCTGCATTAATTTTATCTCCAGCTTTATAGTCAACATCACCAATTTTAATATCATTTTTTAAAGACTCTTGAGAAAGTAGTTGACCTACTCTTAACATCTCCTCTTTATCAATCATTAAAAGTCTATCGTAATGTTCTCTTTCAAGATAATCTCTTTCCTCTTTTTCAAGTTCTAATGCACGAGGATCTTTGTCATAACCTTTTTTAGTAAAGATTTTAACATCAACAACTACACCTTCCATACTTGGAGCACAATAAAGTGATTTGTTTACAACATGACCAGCTTTTTCACCAAAAATAGCACGTAGTAAACGCTCTTCAGGAGTTGGCTTAACTTCACCTTTTGGTGAAACCTTACCAACTAAAATCATTCCACCTTCAACTTTAGTACCTATCTTAACTATACCACTCTCATCAAGATGTACTAACTCATCATCTCTAACATTTGGAATATCACGAGTAATCTCTTCAACACCATGCTTAAGTTCTCTAGCTTCAACATCTTTTTCATAGATATGTACTGAAGTAAAAGCATCTTTACGAATTAATTTTTCAGAGATAACAATTGCATCCTCAAAATTGAATCCATTCCAAGGCATAAATGCAACCATTGCATTAACACCTAGTGCTAATTCACCTTGATCCATATTTGGACCATCAGCAATAACTTGTCCAGCCTCTACTATATCACCAACATTTACAATTACTTTTTGAGAAAATGAAGTGTTTTGATTCGTACGAAGATTTTTTTGTAAAGGATAATAATCAATATATATCTCCCCATCTTCATCACCCATTACATATATATGTTTTCCATCTACTTTTTCGATTTTTCCAGCTCTTTTAGCTTTAATACATTCCCAAGCATCACGAGCAACAAGTTTTTCAACACCTGTTCCAACCATTGGTGAAAAAGGTCTAAGTAGTGGAACTGCTTGACGTTGCATATTTGAACCCATTAGCGCACGATTGGCATCATCATGTTCTAAGAAAGGGATAAGTGAAGCAGCAACACCAACAACCATATGAGAAGATAAATCTGCATATTCACATTCAGTTGGTGGTCTCATAAGGATTTCACCATCTTGTCTAACTGCGATTATACTCTCTATAAACTGATTTTCTTTATTCAATTTATTTGAAGCTGCTGCAATTTTTACACCCTCTTCTTGTGTAGCTGTAAGATAAATAACTTCATCAAGAATTTTTCCATCTTTCATAACTTTATATGGTGCTTCAATAAAACCATGTTCATTAACTTTAGAATAGGTTGCTAAAGTATTGATAAGTCCAATATTTTGACCCTCTGGAGTTTCAATAGGACAAATTCTACCATAGTGAGTTGGATGAACATCACGCACTTCAAATCCAGCACGCTCTTTAACAAGACCACCCTCACCTAGAGCTGATAAACGACGCTTGTGTGTAACTTCAGATAGTGGATTTGTTTGATCCATAAACTGAGAAAGTTGTCCACCAGAGAAGAACTCCATTATTGTTGATGTAATCATTTTTGAATTTATTAAATCGTGTGGCATTAATTCTGCCATTGGTCCACTCATAGTCGCTAATTTATCACGAATAGCTTTTTGCATTTTTATAAGACCATTATGTAACTCATTACCTAAAAGCTCACCAATTGAACGAATACGACGATTACCTAAGTGATCTCTATCATCAATATGACCTTGACCATTTTTAACTTTGATTACATATTTAACAGATTCAATCACATCTTGATGAGTTAAAACTGTTACATATTCAGGAATATCTATACCTAATTTATGATTCATCTTCATACGACCAACTTTAGTTAAGTCATATCTTTCAGGATCAAAGAAAAGTTGATTTACAAAAATTTTAGCTGCTTCTTTTGTTACTGGTTCACCTGGTCTCATTACTTTATAAATACGAATTGCAGATAAATCATTTTCATCTTCAATCTCTTCAGTTTGTTTAAGTAATTTTAAAGAATCAGCATCAGCATTAAAAGCATTAATGATTGAACCATCTACACCATCAGCTAAATCATTAGCAATAGTAAATTCAGTTATACCAATCTCTGCCATCTTCTTTAATTTAGATTCATCAATATGAGTCATAGTATCAAATAATATTTCACCAGTTTCTGGATCAATAATTGGTTCAGATAAATATCTTTCAAGTAATATATCTATTGGATATTCTACTCTCTCAAGACCATCATCTATAAATTTTTGTGCTTTTTTAACAGATAATCTTTTTCCAACAGGAACTAACAATTTACCATTAGAATCGACTAAATCATAATTTAATCTTCCCTTAAAATCATTAGAATTAAATGCCATAGTAAACTTATTGTCTTCAATAGCAATTTTTTGCATTGGATAAAATAATTTTAATATATCTTGTTTTGAATATCCTAAAGCACGGAACATAATTGTAACAGGTACTTTACGACGCTTATTAATTCTCATATAAAGAATATCTTTTGGATCATATTCAAAATATAACCATGAACCACGGTCTGGAATAATTTGACCAGTATAAATTAATTTATTACCAGCTGTTGTAGATTCTTCTTTTTTAAAAATTACACCAGGTGATCTGTGAAGTTGATTTACAACTACTCTTTCAACACCGTTAATAATAAAAGAAGTTCTTTCGGTCATTAGTGGAATATCACGAACAAAGATACTTTGCTCTTTTATATCTTTAACACCAAGCTTCTCTTTTGTATTTTCATCTCTGTCCCAAAGTACTAGACGAGTTTTCATTCTTAAGGAGACAGCATATGTAAGACCACGCTCCATACATTCTCTAACAGTATATTTAGGCTTTCCAACTTCACTTCCAATATATTCTACTGTAAGTCTATTCTGAGTGTCGTGAATAGGAAAAACTGATTGAAATACATTTTCAATTCCACTTGTAGCTCTATCTTTAGCATTTAGCATTAAGAAACTATCATAAGAGTTTTGTTGAAGTTGTAGTAGATTCGGTACTTCTATCTGTTGAGGAGTTTTAGAGAAGTCTACACGAAGACGATTTCCGGAGTATAAAGTATTTAACATTGGCTACCTCGATGAGTTGTTAATTAGGGGCTTAATTTAAAATATTAAGCTTATCGTATCTAGACGTCTCTAGATAGATTTTGAGCTTTTTAGTAAACTCGATAAAATAGTGCTTATAAACGACATAAGGGCACTTTTATAAAGAGATTAAATTCTCTTTATAAAAGCACCCAGAAGCTGAGAAAAATTCTCAGCTTAAAGTGTAAGTAAAATTACTTAACTTCTACTGTTGCACCAGCTTCTTCTAAAGCAGCTTTAGCTTCTTCAGCAGAATCTTTATCTACACCCTCTTTGATTGTAGATGGTAAACCTTCACAAGCTTCTTTAGCTTCTTTAAGTCCTAAACCAGTAAGAGCACGAACAGCTTTAATAACACCAATTTTCTTAGCACCAACATCAGTTAATACTACATCAAATTCAGTTTTTTCAGCAACAGCTTCGCCAGCAGCAGCTCCACCAGCAATAGCAACAGGTTGTGCAGATACACCAAACTTTTCTTCAAATTCTTTTACTAATTCAGAAAGTTCTAATACAGAAAGTCCTGAGATAAATTCTAATACGTCTTCTTTAGTTATAGCCATAATAATATGTCTCCATTTTTAATATTTCAGATGATTTCATCATCTATAATTTGTTAAAAGCTATTAAGCTTCTTCTTCTTTTTTCTCTTTAAGAGCATTAAGTCCGATTGTAAAGTTTGCAACTGGAGCCATCCAAGTAGCAGCAAGCATTGCAAGTAACTCTTCACGACCTGGTAGTTTAGCAAATGCTTCAACTTTAGCAACATCAGCAACTTCACGATCAACATATGCAGATTTAATTACAAATAGTTCATTGTCTTTAGCAAAATCAGCAACTACTTTAGAAGTAGCAACAGAATCTTCACCCCAAACAAGAATGTTTGTATCTTTTAACTCTACACCTGTTAACTCAGCATTAGAAAGTGCAATTGTTGCTAAAGTATTTTTAACAACTTGAACTTTTGCTTCTTTTGCACGAGCAGATATTCTTAAATTCTCTAAATCAGATACTGTTAAACCTTTGTAATCACAAAAGATTACAGATTGAGCTTCTTTAAATTCAGTAGAAAGTACTTCAATAATTTCAGCTTTTTGTGTTTTTGTCATATAAATTTCTCCTTTCAGACAATACTTCAAACAGGTAAGGAAAATCCTTGATTAAGCTTTCGCTCCCATTATCTTTAGTCCATAAAATGCAGTTACGAAGTAATAATTAAGTAACTTTATAGTGCCCTATAAATAGGACACTAAAAATTAATTTTTATTTTACATCTGCTACTTCAGATAAATTTAGCTTAATTGCTGGACTCATAGTTAAAGAGATTGCAGCATTTTTAATATAACGACCTTTTGCAGAAGCCGGTTTTTGCTTATTAATTTCTTTAAGGAAAGAGATTAAGTTTTCCTGAATTTTATCTGCATCAAAACTTACTTTACCGATACCAGCATGAATATTACCTTTCTTATCTACACGGAAAGCAACTTGACCACCCTTAACATTTTTAACAGCAGTAGCAACATCTGGAGTTACTGTACCTGTTTTAGGGTTTGGCATTAAACCTTTTGGCCCTAAAATACGACCAATTTGACCAACAAGACCCATACAATCTGGTGCAGCAACAACTACATCAAAATTAAAAATTCCTTGTTTAATATCTGCTACTAAATCATCAGTACCAACAATATCAGCACCAGCGGCTTTAGCTTCATCTGCTTTAGTACCTTTTGCAAAAACAGCAACACGAACAGTTTTACCAGTTCCATTAGGAAGTACAATAGCACCACGAACCATTTGATCAGCATGTCTAGGATCAACATTTAAATTCATTGCAATTTCAACAGTTTCATCAAACTTTGCACTTTTTAAATCTTTAATCGTTGTAACAGCTTCTTCAATACCATATGCTTTAGTATTATCTATTTTTTCTTGTAATTGTTTAAATCTTTTACTCATTTTTCAAATTCTCCATATAAATTCTACCACATTTATTTATATCATTGTGGTTAATGATAAATATTTAATAAATATTAATCTACGATATCAATACCCATTGAACGAGCTGTACCAGCTAAAGTGTTAGCAGCCATATCTTTGTCATCAGTATTTAAATCAGAAATTTTAGCTTCAACAACTTCCATTAATTGAGCTTTTGTGATTTTTCCAACTTTATTTTTAAGTGGATTATCAGTACCTTTTTTAAGTCCTGCTGCTTTCATTAATAAAGCAGATGCTGGTGGTTGCTTAGTAATAAAAGAAAAACTTCTATCAGTATAAACAGTTATTACAACAGGAACTTTAAATCCCATCTTATCTTTTGTTTTTTCATTAAATGCTTTAGTGAATTCCATGATGTTAACACCACGTTGTCCTAATGCTGGTCCAACTGGTGGTGCAGGGTTTGCTTTACCAGCTTCAATGTGTAGTTTTATGTAGTCCATAACTTTTTTTGCCATTTTTGCTTCCTTTTTTAAATTAAATTATTTTTTCAACTTGAGTATAAGAGATATCAACAGGAGTTGCTCTTCCAAAAATTGAAACATTTAGTTTTAGAGTACCATGCTCTAAGTCATATTCATCCACAGTTGCTGTAAAGTTTGCAAATGGACCATCTATAATACGAACTGTTTCACCATTATCAAAAAATACTTTTGGTTTTGGAGCAGCTCTATTATTAACACGATCAAGAATAACATTAATGTCATGTTCACTTAATGGTGTTGGTTTATTAGATTCTCCAATAAAACCAGATACTTTAGGTAAAGATTGAATTAAATGTTGTACTTCTGTATTTAGATCTATTTTTGCAAATACATAACCAGAATATAAAGATCTTTCTGAAATCTTTTTAGTTCCGTCTTTTACTTCTATAACATCTTCAGTTGGAACTATTACTTCTTCTATAAAGTCTTCTAATCCCATCTCTTCAATCATATTTATAATAGCTAAACGAACTTGTCTCTCATTTCCATAAGTCTGAATGGAGTACCATTGATGTGCCATATCTACCCCTTAACCTAAAATTGTATTCATAGCAGAAGACATGATTAAGTCAACAACTGCTAAAAATGCAGCTATAACTGTAACAACTATCATAACAGCTATATACGCTTGTTTTACCTGACCTTTTGTAGGAAAGATAACCTTTGTTAATTCTGCTTTTGCATTTTTAATGTGTGTGTTTATATTCATTATTGTTTTCCATAGGTACATTAGATACATTGATTATAAATAAAGCTTATTATTAAAGCTTTACTAATAATAAATGTGGCAGGCGTGGAGGGACTCGAACCCCCAGCACCCGGATTTGGAATCCGGTGCTCTACCATTGGAGCTACACGCCTAAATAAACTCAGTCCAGAGACTGAGTAGATAGAAATATTACAGTTTCATCTCTTTGTGAACAGTATGCTCACGACAAAATTTACAATATTTTCTTACTGAAAATTTTTCAGTATGAGTTTTTTTGTTCTTAGTTGTATGATAATTACGTCTAGTACATTTCTCACAACCTAAGTGAATTGCTTCTCTCATATTAATTTACCTTTTATAGAATTTGCATATTAGCCGAAGCTAATTATGCAAGAATCTCAGCAACAACACCAGCACCAACTGTTCTACCACCTTCACGGATAGCGAACTTAGTACCTTGTTCCATTGCAATTGGGTGAATTAATTCAGCAGTAATACTTACATTATCACCTGGCATAACCATCTCAGTACCTTCTGGTAAAGTGATTGCACCTGTAACATCAGTTGTACGAACATAAAACTGAGGACGGTAACCATTAAAGAATGGAGTATGACGTCCACCTTCATCTTTACTTAGAACATAAATTTCTGCAGTAAATTTAGTGTGAGGATTTATTGTACCTGGCTTACAAAGTACTTGACCACGTTCAACATCATCTTTACCAATACCACGAACTAAAACACCACAGTTATCTCCTGCAACACCCTCATCCATCTCTTTACGGAACATCTCAATACCAGTAACTGTAGTTGTTTGAGTATCTCTAATTCCTACGATTTCAATAGATTCACCAATTTTAATAACACCACGCTCGATACGACCAGTTACAACTGTTCCACGACCAGAGATTGAAAAAACATCTTCAACAGGCATTAAGAAATCTTTATCAGTTTCACGAGTTGGTTCAGGAATATACTCATCAACAGTTTTCATTAGAGCAATAATTTTATCTGACCACTCACCAAGAGTACCAGTTTTTGCTTCTTCAAGAGCTTTAAGTGCTGAACCAGCAGTGATTGGAGTATCATCACCTGGGAAATCATACATATCAAGAAGTTCACGAATTTCCATCTCAACTAATTCCATTAACTCTTCATCATCAACCATATCTTCTTTGTTCATGAAAACAACGATATATGGAACACCAACTTGCTTAGAAAGAAGGATATGCTCACGAGTTTGTGGCATAGGACCATCAGCAGCAGATACAACTAAAATTGCACCATCCATTTGAGCAGCACCAGTAATCATGTTTTTAACATAATCTGCGTGACCTGGACAATCAACGTGTGCATAGTGACGATTATTAGTTTCGTACTCAACATGTGAAGTAGCGATCGTGATACCACGCTCTCTTTCTTCTGGAGCATTATCAATTTGATCATAATCCATAAGTTCAGCACCGTTAGTTACTGCTAATACTGCAGTAATTGCAGCTGTTAATGTTGTTTTACCATGATCAACGTGACCAATAGTACCGATGTTTACATGCGGTTTATTACGCTCAAACTTTTCTTTTGCCATAGTGTCCTCCGACTTTATATGTGAATTGAAATGGAATTGTACCCAAAAATCATTCAATTATTTCTTAAACATTATAAATATTAAAATATCTCCAATCGAGAAGATTAAATAAAAATTTATTATAAGTAATAATTGAATAATTCTTTAATATTAGTTTAGAAGTTAGAATACTATAATAAATAAATTTAATATAGTTATATGAAGTAGTTTTGAAAAATTATACTTCAGCTTCCAGATGTTATCAATGGAGCGGGAGACGAGATTCGAACTCGCGACAGCCTGCTTGGAAGGCAGGAACTCTAGCCACTGAGTTACTCCCGCATATCCATTGACGATGGTGGTGAGAAGAGGAGTCGAACCTCTGAACCCATAGGGAGCAGATTTACAGTCTGCCGTCGTTGGCCACTTGACTATCTCACCATCTATATCTGGTCTAACACTGTTTCTAATACACAAATGGTGCCGTCACGAGGATTTGAACCCCGGGCCTGCTGATTACAAATCAGCTGCTCTAGCCAACTGAGCTATGACGGCTTACTTATTTGATGCCGGAATTATAGCCCAAGAGTTTTCATATGTCAAGTATTTTCAAGAGAAATATGTAGTTTTTTTTAAATTTATCAAAATAGATGCTATTTTAGGGCTTTTATTAGTTAATCTTTTCTCTTTTATATATAATTTTCTTTATATTTTACAAAAGGACTGTTAATGTTAAAAATATTATTTTCCCCATCAGAGGGTAAAAATAGTGGTGGAGATGAAGAAAAAAAAGAGTTACTTGGTGCTACTGATGCAAGAGATGAGATACTTAATGAATACAATAATAAATTAATGAGTAATGATGAAGAAACAATTAAAGAACTTTTTGGTTTTAAAAAATTTGATGATTGTAAACCATATATAAACAATATATTTAATTCACCACTTATGTATGCAATAGAAAGATATAAAGGTGTAGCTTATGATTACTTAGAGTACACTACACTTGATTTTATGGCTCAAGAGTATCTAAAAAATAATACTATTATTTTCTCAAATCTTTATGGCCCAATTTTAGGTGGAAACACTATCGCTAACTATAAAGTAAAACAAGGAAATGATATAGGCGATATTATCCCTGATAAATTTTACAAAGATAGATTCACATATCAACTAGACCTATACCTTAATAAAGATGAGATTTTAGACCTTCGTGCTGGTTACTATGATAAATTTTATAAGGTAACTAAGCCACACACTACACTAAAATTTTTAAAAAATGGAAAAACTGTAAGTCATTGGGCAAAAGCATATAGAGGTTTAGTTTTAAGAGAGTTAGCAAAACACAATATTAGCTCAATAGAAGAGTTTATGAGTTTAGAGATAGATACTTTACAGATCAAAGAGATTAAAGTTATCAAAAATAAAACAGAGATTGTATATAATATAGTTTCATAAAAGGAAAATAAACAATGAACGATTCACAAGAGTACAAAGATAAAAAAGCATTTTTTGATAAGATAATCACACTCTATGGTAGAAATGTTGTTATAGAGATTTTACAAGATGACTCTATAAAAATTCACAAACTCCACTTAGCTGATTCTAACAAAACTGATGGAGCAGTAGAAACTATCCTTTCACTTGCTAAAAAAAGAGATATAGAGGTTGATTATCATGATAAAAAGCAACTCTCACGCATAAGTAAAAATGCAAAACAAGATCAGGGTGTGGCAATAGACATCATCTCTCAAACTTACCAAAATGTAAGAGAGATAAAAAAGCTAGATAACTTTAGACTTATCGCTCTTGATGGGATTCAAAACCCTCAAAACCTTGGGATGATTATCCGTTCATGTGCTGCTGGAAATGTAGATGGAATCATCTTGCCAAAAAAGAGTACAGCTAAAATCTCACCACTTGTGGTAAAAGCAAGTGCTGGAACACTTTTTAAACTCCCTATATACTTTTGTAACTCTTTAGATGAGATACTAAATGATTTAGAAGATACAAAAATATACTCTCTATCATCTCACGCTAAAAATTCTATCTATGATGTAGAAAAAAGTAATAAATCTATATTTATTTTAGGAAATGAGAGTGATGGTGTAAGTTCTGAGGTTGAAAAACTTTGTAATGATTCTATCTCTATTCCGATGAACAGAGGTGTAGAATCTTTAAATGTTGCAGTAACTGCTTCACTTATAGCATTTATGAAACAATAATCTTATAAGAATATAGTATACAAATCTCACTCCTATAATGTTTAGATATAATGTCCTTAAAATTAGGATATTATATGTCAAATAAAGTAAATAACTTCTCTTTTGCTGAAGAAGTTTGGCACTCTGTAACACATGGAATTGGTTTTCTTTTAAGTATTGTTGCTTTAACAATGCTTGTTAGCTTTGCTGTGCTTGGTGGAAAGCCCATAAATATCATATCTGCATCTATCTATGGAACTGCCTTAATCCTTATGTATGGGAGTTCAACTCTTTATCATGCAATAACTCACAAAGAGGTAAAACGATTTTTTCAAAAGTTTGATCATAGTGCTATATATTTTTTAATCGCTGGAAGTTATACACCAGTACTACTTATATGTATAGTTGGAGTTGAAGGCTGGATTTTATTTTCAATAGAGTGGCTGATAGCTATAATAGGTATAACTTTAAAATTTTTATTTCCAGGAAGATTTGAAGCTCTTGCCATGGTGGCTTATATTCTTATGGGATGGTTAATTGTAGTTATATTTGAGACTTTTAGAAATAGTATAGATCCAGTAGGATTTTGGTTATTAGTTGCTGGTGGGATTTTTTATAACATTGGAATCTTGTTTTTTATACAAGGTCATAAAAAACACTTCCACACAATATGGCATCTCTTTGTACTCGCAGGCTCAATCTTTCAATTTTTTGCGATACTTCTATATGTAGTTTAGTGAAACAAGCTTTACGAAGTCATAATCTCATAAGGTCTTTTAATTTCACTAATAACCTCTCCCACACTCATATGGCGAGATTTTCTTAAAAACTCTTTACCATCAAGAAATACTAAAACAGTAGGAATCGCAAAAATTCCAAAATGGGGAGCGATATCCTCCTCTACTGAAATATCTACACTCTCCACTTTAAACTCTTTAAAATTTTCATCAAGTGCTTCAAGAAGTTTAGGTTTAAGTGCATGACACACATTACAAGTTGGTGCTGAGAAGTACACCATAACAGCCAAGTTTTCTTTTATTGTATTATTTATATTTTCTATTGTTTGCATAAGAGATTATATTATAATACTACCATGAGTTCAATAATATTTTCAATTTTAAGTATCTATATATTTATAGTGATGGGTTACATCGCTAAGATGAGTTTTAAAGAGCAGATAGATGATAAAACTATCACACTTATAAATGTTTATTTTTTACAAGTTTTTCTTACATTTTGGGGACTTCTTATCCGTCCTATCGACATAACACTTTTATATGCCCCATCGATATACCTAATCATTGTAGTAGTTGTTATTCTTATTTCTGCTTTTGTAGCAAAATTATTATTTGAAGATAAAAAAGAGTACTCCATCGCCACCGTTGCTGCTGTTATTGGAAATACTGGAAACTTAGGGATTCCTATAAATATAGCTATTTTTGGTGAACAGTCTATCCCTTACACAACAGTTGTGAATCTTGTAAATGTATTTGTAGTTTATAGTATCGGAGTTTTTTACTATTCTCGTGGTAGTTTTGATACAAAAACATCTCTCAAAAATATAGTTAAACTTCCAATTCTTTGGGCAGCAATTATTGCTATTTTATTAAGTGTATATGGTTATAAACCTAGTGGAGTGATTCAAAATACTCTTATGATGGGTGCTTATACCTCTATGACTATGCAACTATTTCTATTTGGAATCTATCTTTATGGAACTCAAATAAAAGAGATTAGTAAAAAATTAGTAATTTGGATTCTGAGTATTAAATTTATCATTCTCCCACTTATTACATTTTTAGTTCTTGTCAATACAGAGTTAGATTCTATGATTAAGGGGATACTATTTATAGAGTTGATGATGCCACTTGCTGTTGCAAATGTAAACTTAGCATCTTTATATGATTGCCGTCCTAGAGTTGTAACAGCTTTGGTATTTATATCTTCATTTCTGTTTTTAGGAGTTATTTTTATAGCTGTGAAGATTTTAAAATATTTTTAATTTATTAAGTTTTTCTAGTTCCAAATTTTAGTTGGAACTAGAATTAAAAAATTTACTTAATTTTCTCTAATATAGAATCTACTGTGAAACCAAATTTTTCAAACAGTTGCCCAGCTGGTGCAGAAGCTCCGAATGTATCCATAGCAATTACAGTATCTGCAAGTTTATACCACTCTAAACCTCTTGCAGCTTCGATAGCTACTGTTTTTGTTCCCTCTTTGATGATAGAGTTCATATATGCAGAATCTTGCTCTATGAAAAGGTCATAACATGGAACTGAAACAACATTTACTGGAACACTCATCTCATTTAGAGTTGCTTTTACTTTAAGAGCCAATTCAACTTCACTTCCTGAAGCCATTAGAGTTATAACTGGATTTTCATCAGAAGCTAAAAGGTAACCACCTTTACTTGCCTCACCAGCTACTGCTTTTGGAAGAACTGAAAGATTTTGTCTTGAACATACAAATGCTGATGGAGATTTTTTCATAGTAAGTGCTGTTTTCCACGCTTCAATATTTTCAGCTCCATCTGCTGGTCTCCAAACATAGAAGTTTGGTAAAGCACGGAATTGTGATAAGTGTTCGATTGGTTGATGTGTTGGACCATCTTCACCAACACCGATAGAATCGTGTGTCCAAATATAGAAGTTTTGAATCCCTGTAAGAGCTGCGATTCTTGCTGCTGGTTTTAGATAATCTGAAAATACAAAGAATGTTGCTGAGAAAGGGATAAGTGGACCATAAAGAGCCATAGCATTTACGATAGATGCCATCGCATGTTCACGGATTCCGAAGTAGATATTTCTACCTTTTGGAAAAACTCCCATATCATTTAAGTTTGTTTTGTTTGATGGGCTTAAATCAGCTGAACCACCTAAGAAAGATGGAATCCCTTTAGCGATAGCATTCATAATCTTACCATTTGTACCACGAGTAGCTTCTGCTTTCTCGAAAGTTGGATAATCAATTCTTGAAAAATCTGGATTTTGTAAAGCAGATAGAGCTTCATTTTGCTCCATAAGTGGAACAGTCTTTTGTCTGTGAATCCACTCTCTCTCAAGTAAATCACCCTCTTCTATTGCACATCTAAATCTTGCCATTACATCTTCATCTA
>Ga0256842_1001462_pt1 | contig 18796 bp, 25 predicted proteins | sample 4559240metaG_FD_185973 | JGI IMG/M metagenome (GOLD analysis project Ga0256842, IMG submission 185973) | Hydrothermal vent microbial communities from Guaymas Basin, Mexico - 4559-240 | ecosystem: Environmental > Aquatic > Marine > Hydrothermal vents | place: Mexico: Guaymas Basin | collected...
ACAACGCTTGCACTTACCACCAGCTCTCCTCGGCGGAAGGAGCTTACAAGTTAGCGGGGATTCCAAGCAATGAAAAGCTCATTGCAGTCTATCATGACGAGAACTTCTGGCAGTTCGCCACCTACAACCCGAAAGCCCGAGAACTCAAGGTTTATTACGTCGGTCAGGATTTTCCCCTGCTCTTCAGGACAAAGAAAACAAAAACCGTGAAGACACCATTAAACTACTCCCCACTCGCTCTTGACTTGAAACTCCTCAAAAAAGCACCGAAAGAGACTCCAACGCTACTCTTTGCGGGGAAATGGTACACGAGAGAAAACCCGCCAAAATCTCCAGCGGTGGGGCAAATACTCAGAGGGTACAATAACAAAACAATCAGGAGGATTGCCCTCTTATACGCGAGGAAAGAACTCTGGATACAAACATACCTCCAAGTATACGGAAGAGCCTATGAAATAGGCACGAGAGACGTTTTGGTAGTTCCCAGTTTAGGCAGCAAATCAGTATCCACCCTGGTTATCGAGTTTCCTACTGGAGAAAATAACTCAACCCGCGTTGTCTATTATCCAAGCGTCACAGTAACAGGACAGGGCAAGACTTTTTATCTCAGCTCATTTAACCTTGATGAGCAATTGATAGACTCCCTCCTCAATGTTTCCATTCATCATTTAACCAACAACACCAGCTTTGCCAAAATTGAGAGCTACTGCTTTTTCCCGAATGCAGGACTAAATTGGGTACTTGTCAAAAAATACTTCAAGGGAATTTCAATGGAGGAACACCTTCCCTCCTGGTACCTTAGCAGGAAGACAGAAGACACACCCTTAAAATGCAACAAAAGGAACTCAAAAACATAACCGAAGAGGTGACTCGGGGATGAGGCGGAGGTTGTTTGCTTTCTTTCTTTTACTCGTTCTCCTGATCGGGTATTTTGCTTATTTGAATTCTCTCCCACCCGCAGTCAGAGCATACAAGCTTGCAAGAATCTCAGGAGATGAAAAGCTCATTGCGGTCTATCATGATGCTCATTTCTGGCAGTTCGCGACTTATAATCCAAAAACGAACACGCTCAAGCTTTACACGGTTGAGCAATTTTCTCCCCTCTGGCTAAAGAGGAGGAATGTAGAAAGCGTGAAGGCTTTGGTGAACTACACTCCCTTAGCCTTAAACTTGAGCCAGCTCAAGCAATACAAGCCCCACCATAAAGCACTTCTCTTCAAAACCCTCGGCTGGAAATACGAAGAAGACATCAGCGGTTCGTACTGGGCAAACTTGAGTGAGATTATCAAGCTAGGAGAGAAGTGCTACCGCATCTATGGAATTGGAAGCAGCGACAAAATGTGGATCAGATCAAAAAAGGTATGTACGGTCAGCACTTTCGTTGGAGAGATGAGATGCTATGGTAGTGTCGGGATAGAGGGTCTGTTAGTGTTCCCAGCGTACAAGTCATCAAGATTGCTCTGGCTGGCCTCTTCCCCAGCTAGGGCGAGGGTTGCAACGAGTTAACCCCTCGCCAACGGCAGGGAGGTTTGAGGGGTTCTCATTAGAGAACCCGTTAAAACGGGTTTTTCGAACCCCTCTGGCCCGGCCTCAGGCCAATTACCCCTACCCGCCGACAACCCAGGCAGGCTCGGGGTTATGGTTTTGACAACCTTCCTCAAAATATTGAAGGCACCAACTAAATCCGCGTTGAAGATAAGCCCCGTTGCGGGACACTTAAATAACCCCCTAACAAAACGAGCCCCTTCGTGAGGCTTCCCGCAAACGGGACAAACCCTAGAAGTGAAAGCCTCATCCACAACCACAACACGAACACCATACTCTTCAGCAACTTCCCTAAGACGCTTAATAACCGTGTTAAACCGCCAGACGTGAGAGAGGAGGAAGTTCTGCCGTTTACCCTTATCAGAGTTTCTGGCGATGCCTTTTGGGTAGCCAACCACTATTTTAGAAACGCCCAAATCGTAAAGCTTCCTAACTGTTCCTCTTACGGCAGTGTTGATATAGTGCTTTGCCTGAAGTTTGGCCTTTTCGTGCATTCTTCTGAGTTTTCTACTCGTCTTGGCCCCACTCTTAGTGAGTTTTGACTGGTAGTCAGCAATCTTCTTCCTCCAGTAGAAGTCAATGCTCTTTAACGGTCTTCCATTGACCAGGAAACTTTCTCCATTTTCCACGTAAACGGCCATTAGATTGTTCACTCCTAGATCAATACCCGCCGAAAGGCTTCCCTTTGGCTGTCTTGGAATGCTCACCCATTCCCCACCCTCAAGTTTTTCCTCGACAGTAAGGCTGACGTGAGCATACCATTTCCGCTTAACGGGGTCGTAGGTTATCTCTAACCGCCCCTGCTTGCCCTTCAGGTGAATTCTTCCCTTGAACTGAATTTCCAAGCGTTTAAACTTCCCAAGGCCTTTTAGAATAAGCTTATTCCCTTCAATCTTGTATTGGTCGTTTCTGAGAACGATTAAGGGCTTCCTCTTCCCGCCTTCTTTGAGGTAGTTTGGTGGTTTTGGTTTGAGCCAAGTGGGGAGTTCACCATTCCTCTTCTTCCTCAGGAGTGAGAAGAAGCTCCGCCAGGCTTCAGCATTCTTTCTCGCTATTTGTTGAACGGTTGCGGAACCGATTTCCCGTTTAAACTCCTCATAAATGGTCTTCTCGGTTTTGTTAAAGTCCACGATTTGCTCTTGGAAGTATTGTTGTCGCCTCAGGTAGTTTACTCGGTTCCAGGCTTTAGCTCCTGCATCGGCTAACTGATTGAGGATTTTCGCTTGTTCTTTTGAGGGCTGGAGTTTTACTGTTACTGTTCGCTTCATTTCAAGGAATGGTGTGGTTTTTGGGCTTTAAAAAAGTGTTGCTTTCCTGATTGAAAGGCGTTGAGTAGTTTATTGCATCCCCGCCGTGAACGGCGAGGCTTTCAAAAGAAAAATGTAAAAGAAAACCCCGGAGCAGGTGGCAATGTTGAACTCTTTGCTTATTACCCTGGTGCTGTCTTAAGAGGGCACGAGAAAGACCTGGAAGAGGAACCTTCTATCTACACGGGCAGAGATGAGAAAATAATCCTGGGAATCCTCAAGAGAATCGAAAAAGGAAGGGGAGTGGTACAACTTGGGATGGCCCCAGGAAAATATGCCTCTGGCAGCTTTTGGGGTGGCCAATACTGCGTGGTAGGAATCCCTTGGGGTTCAAACCAAACTGAGGTTGGAGAACCCCTCTGCCGGCCGGCTAAATGGCTGAGTTTGATAGGATGAAAGGGGTAACGTTCCAATGGACGGCACCAATATTTCAGATAGAGATATTATAAAGATAGGCTCAATAACTTGAATTGAGGTAATTGAGGTGATCCTAGATGAAGCGCTTAACGTTGCTTTCCCTTGCCTTGCTCTTTCTTTTAATTGGGGGCTGGACGTATCATATCTACGCCAAAAACGAACAACTAACGGATCCAAGCTTTGTCTACGACCACTATCTCAAACTCTATGAGGCTCACCATTACAGATTAGTTGCAGTGCAGTACACACTTAAACCTGGTTTCATCGTTCAATGGGAACCCCACTGGAAAATTTACCTGTACACGGATCACAGACTCATTGAACTCGATGTGAACTACAGAGGGGAAAGTACAAGGAACTATTCGACTGTTCTGGACTACTCAACGATTGGTACCTTAGTAGAGAATTTTCGAAGTTTGGATCTGCCAGCTAGGGACTATTCAACGTGGATCTACGTTCCCAATGGGGATAGGCTGGTTGAATATCGCAATAAGTGCATGGGACTCGGGGAAGTGCTCGACAATGGAACTATAAAGTTGATAAACTCAACGTTTAGCAGGGATTTTCCCAATCCGAGGGATCTCAAACTGATTAAAATGAAACCCATCGGAGGTGTTTTGGCGTTGCACTATTACAGAGGCTGCGAGTGCTCAGCCACGTGGGTTGTATTCAGGCCCTACAATGAGACCCATGATCTGATACGGGTAGTCTATCCATGGGGAGTCGTGGAGGGCCATTCGCCCGCGTTAAATGTTCAGCCTTTCAATGGCACATACTACCTCAAGCTTGCGGACAAACTGAAAAACAGGTACTGCGAATTCCTTGGGGGAGTCATTGTAAACGCGACTGGAATATACGTTAATCCCAATGCTGAAGTTGTCTTTCAAAAAGTTATTGAGAAGGCCAGAAAAGAGAGGCGGCGGCTTATAATCCCAAGCATAACAATATACAGGAACGGCACTATAAAGGAAGGCGGGATAGGCGTTATGTGGCCTTCTTACGGCTCCGGATAAGTGATGTATGAAAAAGAGCGCTTGCGTTTGTTTTAACCCTCATTTTCCTCCATTTTCTCTGCCCTGACTCTAAGTAAGTCCCCGATTCTAACCGGAAGATACAGCTGAAAATCTGAAAGGGGACGCTAATATTCTGTCAAAAGCCTCCCAAGGCCAGGAATTCTTTCCATAACGTCCATCTCCCTCAAAGCGAGCCAAAGGGAAGCCTGGTTGCTCGTCACGACGGGAACACCTAGGTCTTCCTCAAGCGCCTCGATTATCTCAAACGTCCTCCAGTTGGTGCAGCTTATGAAGATAGCCTCCACCTCGTCCATAAAGGCGGATTTGGCGAGGCAGTAGGCCTCGTAAGGTTCAAGCTTTCCAATTTGAAGGTTATCGGTGAGCCCAAGCCCAACCATATCAAGAACGTTGAACTCGTTCGCCTCAAGGAACTCCTTTTCCCGCTGGTTTATCTCGTCTGTGTACGGGGTAACAACGAGTATGTCCCTCACGTCGAGCATCTTGAGGGCCTCTATTACGGCGGTGCTCGTGCTTATTACGGGGACTTTTACTTCGTCCTCAATCCTAGCCTCAAGCTCCTTCTCGAAGTCCTTCCCGCCGATAAAAGAGCCGCTCGTGCATCCGTAAAGGATGAGCTCAACTCCCGCATCGCGGAGAAGCTTGGCGCTCTCAACGGCCATGCTACTCATCTTGAGGAGTTCCTCCTCAGTAACGTTCCTGAGCGGAACCCTCGTTGTGTGGAGCGAAACGCCATCGGGCAGGTAATCGTGAAGCTCCATCTCCATCGTGGTGTTCGAAGACGGCACTATAAGGCCGAGCCTTCCTCTCCATCCGTACATGCTTTCACCCCTGAGGGGTTCTCGGCGCTTCTATTAAACCTTTGGTTTGGGAAAGGATTAACAGATAACACCCTAAGGAGATTCGGGGGTGAGAACATGGAGCTCGATGAAGCGATAATGAAAAGGAGTTCCGTGCGTTACTTTTTGGAGAAGCCCGTGCCGAAGGAGGACATCGAAAAGCTCATTGAGGCCGCCATAAGGGCCCCGACCGCGAGCGGGCTTGAGAACTGGAAGTTTGTGGTCTTCCAGAGCGAAGAGGCGAGGGAGAAGATATACAACCTGATAGGTGAGGGCATGGTTCACTACTACCGCGCCGTGAACCTTCCGGAAGAGAAGATGGAGAAACTCAAGAAGCGCATCTATGAGGAGGGCATGTATAAGGCGCCGGTTTACATAGCAGTTTTCATAGACAAACGCGTCCGCTTCCTCAAGGGGAAAGAATACGATGAGCTTGAGTTCATCTGGAGCGTTGAGAGCGCCGCGATGGCCATTCAGAACCTCATGCTCAAGGCGGTTGAACTCGGCCTGGGAACTGTCTATATAGGCGTCACGAACTTCAGAGGCATAGAGGAGAAAGTGAGGGATTTAGCGGGCCTCGACGAGAACCACTACCTCGTCGGGGTCATCCCCGTGGGTTATCCACGCGACGAGCCCAAGCCCTCAAAGAGAAGGAAGGGCGTCGAAGATGTGACGAAGTTCATCTAAACTTTTTTATTCCCTTTGTTAAACCGAGAACGATAGACATGATGGAGCTCGTGATAGTGCTGGGTTTGGTAGGCGGCTGGATTGTGATGACTTCAACGCTCTTCCTGATGTTGGCCTTTGGCAAGATGTGGGGGTTAGCTGGGATTCCCCTCCTCGTGGGATTTCTGATGATTAACCAGCGCTGGAGGATCCGTTACATGCAGGCAATAGTCGATGCAACGCCAAGGGCGAAGGAGTTAGCGAGGCACATCTTTGAGATGAACGAGCTCATAATCCTATCCTCGTATGCAGCCGCCCTGTTCTTATACGCTGTTGTCCAGGAGTACATTGAAGTAGTCGTCAAGGTGCCCATGGGGTGATAGGGTGAACGTCGTCATTGTGAGGTACGGTGAGATAGGAACTAAGTCCAGACAGACGAGAAGATGGTTTGAGAACATCCTCATGAACAACATACGCGAGGCCCTCGTTAGTGAGGGGATCGAGTTTAAAAAGGTCGAGGCCAAGCACGGGAGAATTCTCGTGAGGACTAACAGGGCAAAGGAAGCCGTTGAAGTCCTCACGCGCGTCTTTGGGATAGTATCGCTCTCACCGGCGATGGAAGTTGAAGCAAACCTTGAAAAAATCAACAAGACTGCTCTTAAGCTCTTCAGGCGGAAGAAGCGCGAGCTAAACCTCGAAAAGCCGAAGTTCCGCGTTACCGCTAGGAGAATCACCAAGGAATTCCCCTTGAAGAGCCCGGAACTCCAGGCGGAGGTCGGAGAATACATCCTGGAGAACGAGGAGAGCGAGGTTGACCTGCATAGCTATGACATCGAGGTTGGCGTCGAGCTGATGGAAGGGAAGGCATACATTTTCGTCGATAAAATCCGCGCCTGGGGAGGACTGCCGGTAGGCACGCAGGGCAAGGTGGTAGCTTTACTCAGCGGCGGCGTTGACTCGCCGGTTGCGGCTTTCCTCATGATGAAGCGCGGTGTGGAGGTTATCCCCGTCCACATCTACATGGGGGAAAAGACACTTGAGAAGGTTCGCAAAATCTGGAACCAGCTGAAGAAGTACCACTACGGCGGGAAGGCCGAGCTGATAGTCATCAAGCCAAAGGAAAGGGAGAAAATCCTCGAAAAGCTCCGCGAGATGAAGAAGGAGAACTACACCTGCGTCTTCTGCAAGTTTATGATGGTTAAGCACGCCGACAAGTTAGCTAAAGAGTTCGGAGCAAAGGGCCTCGTCATGGGCGATTCTCTAGGGCAGATGGCGAGCCAGACACTTGAGAACATGTACATCGTCAGCCAGGCAAGCGACTTGCCGATATACCGCCCGCTCATCGGCCTCGACAAGGAAGAAATAGTGGGCATAGCCAAGAGAATTGGCACCTTCGAGCTCTCCACCCTCCCGGAGGACGAAATTCCATTCATCCCGAAGCACCCAGTGATTGGGGGCTCGTGGGAGGAGTTCAAGGAGCTCTACAAGGCAGTCTTTGGGGAAGAGCCAAAGAAGAGGGAGTGCTGAACTCCAGCTCAGAGGTTTCGAACCCTGAGTTGAGGAAAGCTTCATATACGGTTCCTCCTTCTCTTCCAACATGAAAGCCGTTGGACTGCTCAGCTCAGGAATAGATTCACCGGTCGCGATATACCTTATGCTCAGGAAGGGCATAGAAGTCATACCAATCCACTTCAGACAGGACGCTACAAAAGAGGAGAAAGTCCAAGAGCTCTGGGAGGTTCTTAGCAAATATGGGAGGCTCCATGAGCTAGTTATAGTGGACTTTGCAGAAGAGCACGTCCCCGTTTTCGAGAAGCTGAGGGAGCTAAAGAAAGAGCGCTGGACGTGCGTATTCTGCAAGTGGCTGATGATCAGAAAGGCCTGCAGAATTGGACACGAGGTCGGAGCAAGGGCGATAGTAACGGGTGACTCCCTAGGGCAAGTGGCCAGTCAAACCCTTGACAACCTGCTCATCATAAGCTCGGCCAGCGATTTACCAATTCTACGGCCGCTCATAGGTATGGACAAGGAAGAAGTTGTGAGCATAGCCAAGAAAATTGGCACGTTTGAAATAAGCGCCCGAAAGGAGCCACCGTGTCAATTCACACCAAAATATCCCATCGTACGGGGGTCTTTAAGCGAATTTGAAAAGATAAGGGAAGCACTGGGGCTGTGAACAGACCAGAAGGCACCAAAAGACAGTTCTCGCTCTCCATAGCACGGGCTCTTATTGGAGCAACTTTTTATACTTAGTGGACATATTCTAAACCGCCCCCGCGCGAGGACTCCGGGGATAATGAACCGGGGTGCGATGCGGGGGCAACAGCCCGGTCTCAGCGAGGTCCCCGCGGGAGGCCTTCCGCGTTACGGAGCACTATGACCGCGGGAAACCCAGACCGGGCACAATTCTCGGCCCGCCTGGGTTAGCCCGCCTGATTCTGCCGTCTGGCTTTGATGAAGGCGGGAGTTACGGGCGGGCCACATTATTAAAAAGTGAAGAAAAATCACTCAAGAACCTCAAGAACCTTCGCCTTAATGATGCCCTTACCGCCGGTTGGCTCGACGAGTGTTGCACCACAGACGAGACAGCGAACCTTGGTGGCGGGATGGCTGAAGACTATCTGCTCGTTGCCGCAGTCGATGCACTTGACGCGGAGGAACCTGCTCCTCGGCATCGGAATGAGGTTCTTCGGCATGGCCATGTTCACACCTCCACGAGCTCGAACTTCTTAACGCGGAAGCCCTGTCCCCTTGTGTGGGCCCTACCACAAACGGTGCATCTAAACCTGAGGTCGAGCTTCTTGACGGGCTTCTCTCTGCCAGTGGGGTTCGGCCTTGGGAAACCGTGGTAACCCTTCATTATCCTACGGAAGCGCCTCTGACCCTGGCTGAGCTCGCTCCTTGGCCTCTTCTTGACCCTCTCTACTTTGTGGATGGTGTGCTTCTTACAAAACGGGCAGTACGTCCTTATCTGTTTCGGATACTTCATCTCACCCACCTCCACGAAGGGCTCGGTGGGTTCCTTCACGGATACCCCCGAGCCATGAGGCGTGATAGCACCTGCAGGCTTCGGTTGGGGAAAAACTTTAAAAAGTTTTGCCGGCGAAAAGTTTAAGAAACAAAATGTAACTAAAAACTCTGGGGGTGGGAAATGTGATGGACGTCGAGAAGCTTATCAAAGATGTAGAAAACCTAGAAAAAGAGGCCGAAAGGGAGTACCGGGAACTTCTGAGGAAACTTAAAGATCCACAGTATGCAGACTTCAGGGTTCTACTCCTCAGAATGGCCATAGACACGGCCCTTCACAAACATATCGCAGAAGCCATGAGAAAGGCTTACAAGGAGGCCATTAAGTTGGTCGATGAGTTCGGATATACAGAGGAGATCGAACTGCCAGAAGACGCCCCAAGGAGGCAGATTAAGGAGGAAATGGTTGTTATCCCCGGCCTGCCTAGTGCGATGCTTCCAAGCGGCGAGTTCATGGGAGGCAGGATACCCCCGGAAGAGGCACTTCGGGAACTGCTCAATCTCAAACTCGATAACGTTGTCCTGCCTCCAGAGAAGAAGAAGGAGCTTTTAAAAATCACAGAAGAAATTCTGAAGCTTGAAAAGGGAATGGTAGATGGTTACTCACTCCTAGAGAAAAAGGCCGTTCACCCACTGCTAAAGGCTATTGCGGCTGAGAGTAGAAACAACGAAGAACAGCACATTCACCTCCTCCAGAAAATCAAGGAGAGGATGGAGTGATGTTTATTTCCTTGCCATCTTCTTGTCCCAGTTCTCAAGCATCTTGTCAAGAGCAAGGAGACTGTTCAGCCTCAGGCGTACTTTTCTGTTCTCCCAGTCTATTGAGCCCTTGAACTCGTTGAGCAGCTCAAAGACCTTTTCAACCTCTTCCCGCGGGAGGTATTTGCCGTAGAACTCCTCACCACAGTGGGGACACTTGAAAGCAAAACCCTCAATGGCCTCCATAAACTTCTTGCGGTCTTTGGTTATCTCCTCGGCGTTATCAAGTTTCAGCATCTGTTCAACGAGCTCGCTCCAGTCAAGGGCCTTCCCACACAGCGGGCACCTCGCCATTGCAATCACCTTAACCGTTCTCCCTTAAAAAGTTCTCAATCTCCTTCAGTATTAGCTTTATCGCCTTATCAAGGTTGGCCTTTCCGTTAGCTCCAGCCGCACCAGCGTGGCCGCCGCCAGAGCCCTCTATAATCGGCCCGACATTCTCCATAATCTTCCCGAGGTGCAAACCTTTCTTCACGAGGCTCTCCTTGGCCCTAGCTGAAATCCGCACGCCGTTCTTCTCGCTACCGACTATCGCTATGTCAGCTCCAAGCTGGAGGAAGACCTTGCAGGCGTAGGACTCGTATGCGGAGACCTTCGAAATCGCTATGATGTACTTCCTGAACTTTTTGATTTCAAGCCTCTGGCAGGCCTTCAGAACGGCCATCCTTTTGGCGTTGTCTGTGTTCTCGTCGCTAACAGGGGCAACGAGGCTGAAGATTTCACCCATCTGGAGCGGAAACTTCTCTAAAATTTCGCCCACGGCTTTGAAAGTCTTCGCGTTGGCAAAGCGGAAGTTTGCCGTATCGGTAACGATTCCCGCCAAAAGGGCCCTCGCGCTTTCCTCGTCGGTAAAACCGAAGTATTTGAACAGCTCCCACACTATTTCAGCAGTTGAAGTCCGGGACGAGTCAACAACCGATATGTCGGCTTTAATCGGCTTTTCTTTCTCAACGTGGTGGTCAATCAGTATGACGGTCTTTCCTTTGGGAATCTCAATCGGTTCGAGCTGTTCGAGTGATGAAGTGTCAAAGATTACGACAACGTCTTCCTCAACGACTGGGTTTTTCTCAACGGGGACAGGGGAGAGCGTTAAAAGTCTCTTCGCGTAGGAGGAAACACTCTGGGCGACGCCTATCCTGACCCTCTCGACGCCAAGGGACTTCAAATAGCGGGCGAAGGCTATGGCAGAGCCGAGTGAATCGGGGTCTGCGTTGTGGTGGCAGAGGAGCAGAAAGGATTTGTCAAGTGAACGCTGGAGGAAGCGCTTAAGCTTGAGCTTTCCCTTCATTTCAGCTCCTCCAAGGCCTTTTCAACCCTCTCAATAAAGCGTTCTGCGTCTTCTACTATGCTCTCGGCCTCCTCTTCACTTGGGCGGTAAGTTGGATCATAGTCAGCCCGCTCCCTGCTCGTCTCGGCAAGTGAAAGCGCCTTTGCATAGTATTTCTCAACAATGCCGGTATTCACGAACTCAAGCCCGAATTTTGCAATAACTCCTCTATGGCTTTTTGTAACAACCCCTTTAGCACGCAGAAGGGCACTCGCCGCATAGAACATCGCGTAGTATGCCCTGCTAATCGCGTCCCTGTAAAATCCATTCTCAAGAAGAACCCTGGCCGCTTCAAGGGATTCATGAGCATCCTTGAGGAGTATTTCGACCTCAGTGACCAACCCTAACCCCCTCCCTGCTCACGTTGATGTAAAACGCCGAGTTCATGTCCTTTATGAGCTCAAACTCCTCAATGCTCATAACTTTTGGAGACACATAGATGCCGTACTTGAGAAGGTAATCAACGACTAGATCGGCGAGCTTTTTCTGGCTCTCCCAGGCGTTTTCTTTAACTATCACAAGAATGTCAACGTCGCTTTCCTCTTTTGCTTCCCCCCTTGCGACTGAGCCGAATAGTATGACGTCGACAACGTTGTCTCCTAGCAGTCTCCTAACGTCCCTTGCGAAGGCCTCAGCCACTTCCCTGTGCCTCATTCTCCCACCAAGAGAATATTATCGAAACCAGATTTAATCCTTACCCGCGATCTCCCTCAGCCTCTTCTCCACGGCAGCGTAGGCCTTTTCCAAAGCTTCTTCAATCAGTTTCTCCACGTCCACCTTGACGAAGACAGGGACTTCAAGGTACACCTCGATTTCGAGGTTCAGCGTGTCGTCCCTGTTTATCCTCGTTGTGACTTCTATGTCCTTGACCTCGCTCCTGTTCAGCTCGCTGAAGACGTGCCTTATTATGACGTCCTGAGCAAGCTCGCCGATGGCTATTATTTCCTCCTCGCTGAGCTCAGGGAGGCCTATGTGTATAACTCCCCTCTGCTCCATGGTCACCACCAAAGGAGAAAAGGAAAATCAGCCCGCTACGGGCGGCTTAAGGGAAGCTTGGATCTTCGCGGTGAGATCCTTCAGCTTCTCGTTGAGCTTCTTCTCCTGCCTCTCAAGGGCATTGAGGCGGACTTCAAGCGTCTCGACTTTCTCCTTGAGCTCCTCGACGGCTTTATCTTTGTCAGTCTTGACGATGAGCGTCCCGACGGTCTTGTAGATGAGGGCATCGTCGGGGAGCTTCTCTATCTCCTCAAGGGCCTTCTTGGCCTCGTTGAGCTCAAGCTGAACCTTCTGCTTCTGCTGGACGAGGAGCTGGAGCTGCTGCTGGTAGCTCTCAAGCTGGGCCAGCATGGACTGAACCTGCGGCGGGATGTTCTGCATGACAACACCTCCGTAACTGTGATCTCGGGTTAGAATAAGGACAGGGCTTTAAATAGTTTAGGCCTCGAACAGATCTCAGAGAAAGGGAAAAAGAAGAGTTCAGCCAAAATGCCATATCCAGTCAATGCCTACAGTTCCTGTGAAGTGGTCATCGAGCCACCAAGGTCTGTTGTACGTCCATTTAACTGAAACGGTTAGTTTCTGGTGGGCCGTTGTTGGGGAATTGGGGATATGGGTTATGAACTGATAGCCGGGTTCCAGCTTAACCCAGCTGTCGGCGTAGCTCCCCTCCTTGTCCCGGTTAAACGTGTAAGTCCACCTTACCCACTCTCCGTTTGTGTCTACGTCTATCTTGAAGAGTTTGATCACTTGATCTATGGTAACAGAAGCACCTCCAGTTCCAATGGTGTATGATATTGTGGACTGGGACGTGGAGTTATACCCATTGACATCATGACTTGGTCCAAAGTCGGCCAAATCGAACACGTTGTTCCCGTCGGGTTTTACATTGGCGATGATTTTGACGGTGTCAATCTGCCATTTTCCAATCCCAGAATCGCCGTAGAGGTAATGACCGGACCAGACAAAGGTTTTCATGTCCACAACTCTGTAATCATTCTTCGGATCGGTGTCCGCCAGCCTATAAACCTCCCACACGAGCTTGAGTTTTCCGTGGGGTTTCCAATCGTCGTGAGAACTCCACTCAAGTACACCCTCAACGCGTGCACTGACGGTTGAGGTTGCCTCGGGAGTGTAGGTTCCCTTGGATTCCCCGTTAATCCTCACCTGCCACGAGAAATTCGAGGGTTCTACTTTTAGAGTTACGTCCCTGTTCCAATCTATTTTTGAGAACTCCTCCTTAGCTTCTGCAAGAAACTTGGAGGGGTCCTTAACATTGGGGCCAGCATATATGAAGAATTTCCCGTCCGGGAGAACCTTCACGGCGTAAACTGTGTTTCCTTGGAATACAGGAGCGTAAGGAAGAACCCCCATATTAACAAGAGACCTTAATGTACTGGAGTCTACTAAGACAAAATCTCCACTCCTCAAGTCCGAGACAACTTTATGGATTTCGGGAATGGAAAGGGCCTTTCCCGAAATGCTATCGTTGGTCGAGGTATCTCTTTGAGGTAGGGCCGAAACAAAGAACAAACTACCCACCAGGACCCCGAGTACAAACCACACAATTCCCTGTCTCATCTGACCCCCCCCAGACGAGGTTGTCAGTTGAAATATTGTCGCAAGTTGTATTTAAATGTTTTGAATTCACAAGATGGATACTGAACTTAAATGAGATCTGACCTCCTCCCTGCCGTGAAGGGTGAGGGTTTGGCTTAACCCCTCGCCCAAGGGCAGGGAGGTTTGCGGGCCCATCACTTACTCCCGTTACCGGTTTCGGGTTCGCCCGCAGGCCCGGTCTAAGGCCCGTTACCCCTACCGGCCAAAGCCGGATTGGGGTTATCGCTTTAGGGGCCACCTTACAGGGTTTTAACCGCTCAAGGCGGTTTTGAAAGGACGCTTAACAGCGTCAACCCTCCAATGCTGGAGGGTAACATGAAACCCCTCATCCCATCGGGTTGTTCCTTAGTGACCTCTTCAAAGCCTTATTACGCTGACAAGACTTAAAAGGGTTCCGGTCTATGGAGGTCGGGCTCTCAATTACTGCATCCCGCCCTAGAGGGTGAGACTTTCAAAAGAAAAAAGTAAACATGAACATCATGATGATTAACGTCCTTGAGCTCGCGACGGAGCTACTCGTTCGCTATTTTCCTGTTGTCCGTGATTTGTACTCCATACAGAGTGCCATAGACGTTTCTCATGACTGTTACAGGATTTTGAAACCACTCCTCTATTTATATCTCGAAGGAGTCCATCGCAACCTTAATCCACCTTAGATATGAGTTGAGTGTCCCCCTGAGGGCGGAGTTATCGGCGGCTCTAAACTCCAAGATAACGGCCTTTCCTTCCCTCCAGAAGTCTATCTCGCTCCTCCGGTACGGCACTGTTTCATGCTCCAGCCTCACGCTCTCGTAGACGACCTTTGCAACTTCCTCGCTTGGAAACTCGATCTCAATCCTGCCCCTAATGGGTTTCTCCACTTTCGCTACCCCCGATTTTGCTTATTATGAGCCCGATGCTGGCAGAGACGAATATACCGAGTACGCTGGCAAGGGAAGCAAGTGCATACATGTGCTCGCCCAGGACACCGTAGGAGTAGCCGACCTCACCGACGAGCAGGCCCAAGACTCCAAAGCTCGCTATCCCTGCTGCCCTCGTAAGGGAGACCTTTAAGTCTTTCTCCCAGACGAGCACGATTGTAAGGAGGATTCTCACGAGGTATATTACAACGAAGAAGTAGACCACCTTGAGGGAGAACTCAGTCTCAAAGTTTATGCCCCTCCAGGCGAAGAATATCGGGGCGAAGATTCCGTACGTAACCCCTGAGATTATCGTGTGAACCCTCTCAAACTGCTTCGTCCCCACTAAATCGCTGTGGAGCATTAACCCAACGAGGAAAGCCCCGATGCTGAAGTGGAGGCCAAGCTCCTCGCTTATCAGGGCCAAAGAAGTCGCGAGTATCATCACCATGCCGAAGACAGCTTCGTCACTCCTCAGCCTGCGGAGTATCTTGATGATCCAAACCCTGTGCTTTATGCCGAGGACGTAGTTTATCCCCCAGACGGCACCCAGGAAGAGCGCGTCCTTCAGGAGCTCAAAGGCCATCTCAAGGTAGCTCAGGTGGTGGAGCTCAACGTTTATTAAGAGGTAAAGGATGACGAGGGCGCTGACTTCACTTATAACGGCATAGGAGAGCGCAATGTGGAGGAACTCCTGCCCAAAGAAGCGGGTGAGTCTAATCACTATTGGTGCCGAAGCCACCGACAGAATTGCCGCAACTATGAAGTTGTCCGTGCCAACTTGGTAGTCCGTGAAGGGAAGCGTGAGAAAGAACATCGTCGCGAGGGTAATCAGATACATGGGCAAGCTCTTTTTACCCCCCAGACGAACCTCCTCCGGTGTTAGCTCAAGGCCCGCGTACATCATAAGGAAGAATATCCCAAGCTCAGCGAGGAGACTGAGTTCCTCCCTTGGAAGGTCATGGAGGACGACACCGAGGAGCAGGCCTGCAGAAATCTCCCCTAAAAAGCCGGGATATCCCAAGCGTTCTGCAATTTCCGCAAGGAGCCTCGCGAAGGCAATTATGATGAAGACGTAACCTATGACATCGAAGGCCATCGAAAGTTCCCCCGCTCACTCTGGCGTTGGGAGTTTAAATAGTTTGAGACATGGGCAATTTTTGATAATGCAGATTAGAAAAGCCCTCTCACTCGCCTTTTTGCTTGACCGGTTTCTTCAGAAGGGCCTCCTTGTAGTCCCATCTCCGCCCGTCTTCCATAATCCAGATTTTCACGAGGATCAGCGGGCCAACGGGCCTCTCCTTTGTGACATCGAAGCGGTAAAAGTTGATTGCCATTCCCCTCGGGTAGTTCTCGATTACTCCGATAACGTCGGTGTTGTTCTTGTCGGCTATCGTCTGGAGGCTCTTGTTGCCCCTAGGCACGAACTTTCCGCCGGTCAGCTCTGCAAAGACTTGAGCGAAGGCCGTGTGGTCTATGCCGACGCGCTTGGCGGTAGTGACGACAAAGGGCATCTCTTCGCGGATCGGCCTCAGGTTCCTGAAGCCTATCTCGCGCTGGAGCTTTATGCCGTGGAGGTAGAGGTAGCCGAGGTAGCCCCAGTCGTCGGGATCAACCTTGATGAAGGTCATCTTAAGCGGGTTGCCCTTCCAGACGTTGATGATGAGAAGCCTCTCGTAGTTCCTGTCGTAGGCCTCCATGAGAAGGTCCTGGATAGTCTTCTTTCCCCTGGTTAGGTAGAGGGAGTTGGGAAACACCCTCTCAAGGTCGTGACCGAAGCTCCTTGTCCTCCTTGTAGGCCGGTGGGAAGTCGTTATCAGCATCATGGCATTCTTTAGCTCCGGTGCAGAGTTAAAAACCTTTTCCCAGACTTGGCAGAATTTCCCAAAGTTCTTCCAATCCCGCGTTTAAAGGAGCCTTGATGTCCAGTTCCATCACTTTCAAAGACTAAGAAAAGGAGGACGGCAGTCAGAACTTGAAATATACCTTAAGAAAACGAAAAACGTCCCTCGGCCCAAACCGCCCCTCCCTGACGTCATCGTATATCATGCTCACCGGGACTTCTCTTATCCTCGCGCCCATACTCGCCCCCTTCAGGAGCATCTCAGTCTCAACCTCATCTCTTGCCGGCCTCCTCGACCTTTCTGGCACCGATTACCAGGTCAGCCTCGCCGGATATTATCGGCTCCACGAGTTTGATTGTCTCCTCAGGCTTGTGCTGGCCATCCGCGTCCATAAAGACCACGATGTCACCCCTGGAGTGTCGGATTCCTTCACGCATTGCACAGCCCTTGCCGCAGTTCTTTCCAAGACGAACTGCTTTTATCCGGGCGTCTTTCCTGGAAAACTTCTCTGCAACTTCATAGGTACCATCGCTTGAGCCATCGTCCACCACCACTACCTCGTCCACGAAGTAGCACTTTTGGAAGCCTCTCCGCTTCATTGTATGCTGGAATGATGACACTGATCCTCTTTCCGCCGAGCATTCACTCACCGTCTCCAAGCCTTTCGAGGGCCCTCTGGGCCTTCCTTCTGAAGTCCTCCTTGTCCATGAACTCCCAGTAGTGCTCCCTGCCCGGGAACTCTCCGGACTTGACCTCGCGGTTGTACTGGCTAAGGGCATCGAGGATTATCTTGCCCAGCTCAGCGTAGCGCTTAGCAAAGGGAGGCGAACTCTCGTAAATCCCCAGCAAATCGTGCCAGACGAGCACCTGGCCGTCGACGTACGGGCCTGCCCCAATGCCGATGGTGGGTATCGAGACTTCCTCGGTCACGAGCTTCGCGACGTCGGCAAGAACGAACTCCAAAACAACCGCAAAGGCACCCGCTTTTTCCAACGCTTTAGCATCGCGCAGGATTTCCTCTATCTCCTCCTCAGTCTCGCCCGTGATTCTGTAGCCACCGAGCCTTAGATAGCGCTGTGGAGTTAGTCCGGTGTGCCCCATAACGGGAATCCCCATTCTAACAAGCTTCCTGACGAGCTTCTCGTGGTCTGCTCCGCCTTCAATTTTCACAGCGTCCGCTCCCGCCCGAATCAGCCTCACGGCGTTCTTAACGCCCTCCTCGACGCTGACCTCGTAGCTGGAGAAGGGCATATCTGCCAAAACGAGCGCCCGCTTAACGGCCTTTGCAACGGCCCTCGTGTGGAAGACCATCTGCTCCATCGAGACGTTCAGAGTGTTCGGCTCGCCATAGACCACCATACCAAGGGAATCGCCGACGAAAATTATGTCTATTCCCGCCCTGTCTGCTAAAAGCGCCGAGGGGTAATCGTAGGCCGTCACCATCGTTATCTTTTCTTTCCCCTTCATCTCCCGGATCCTCTTCGGCGTAACCTCCCTCATGTTCCCACCACACCCGTTTCGACGGTGCTCTAATTAACGGTTTCGATAGTGGAGTTTATTAACCAGAGCACCTTACCCTATATCAGAGGAAATGGGCGTGATCGACGAGAACTTTAAACCTATAAAAGTGGAGGGCAAGCCCGCTTCCGAGATACTTCGTGAGATGAGGTTTGAAAGGGAGATGCATCTAATGGGGCTGGAGGTGAAGGGCATGAGGGAATGGGAACACTACGAGCACACCGCCGATATAGGCGTTCGCGGTTACGGCTCAACGCTGGAGGAGGCCTTTGAGGCGGTGGCTTTGGGACTGTTCGACGTGATGGTGGACGTTAGAAAGGTCGAGCCGAGGGAGTGTCGCGAGGTTGAGGTTGAGGAGGAAGACCTTGAGGCGCTCCTGTATTCGTTCCTTGAGGAGTTGCTAGTGCTCCACGATGTTGAGGGCCTCGTCTTCGGCGACGTGAAGGTGAAAATAGCCAAAACCGAAAACGGCTATAAATTAAAGGCAAAGGCCTGCGGTGAGCCCTTGAGCGAGAAGCACGAGCCGAAGGAGGAGGTCAAGGCGATAACCTACCACGATATGAGAATTGAGAAGCTCCCGGACGGGCGCTGGATGGTGCAGTTCGTTCCAGACATATGAGGTGGTCTGATGAGTGCGAGGGACATCATTAGGGAAACCAACCCCGCCTTTTACGAGCGCTACTCAAAGTTAGAGGACACTGATGAGTTCTGGGAGTTCATAATCAGGCCGCTGAGGCAGAGCATCAGGGTGAACACACTCAAGGCCCCGCTGGAGGTGATTGTTGAGAGACTCAGAGAGGAGTTCGAGCTCGAGCCTATTCCCTGGGTTCGCGAGGGGTTCTTCATCAACGTTGACAACCTCGCAAAGGTTCCTGAGCACGGCCTCGGCCTCATCTTCGGCCAAGAGGCAAGCTCGATGATTCCGCCAGTTGTGCTTGAGCCGAGACCGGGAGAGCTCGTCCTCGACATGGCGGCGGCTCCGGGCTCTAAGACCGGACAAA
>Ga0256842_1001463_pt1 | contig 18791 bp, 15 predicted proteins | sample 4559240metaG_FD_185973 | JGI IMG/M metagenome (GOLD analysis project Ga0256842, IMG submission 185973) | Hydrothermal vent microbial communities from Guaymas Basin, Mexico - 4559-240 | ecosystem: Environmental > Aquatic > Marine > Hydrothermal vents | place: Mexico: Guaymas Basin | collected...
CATGGCGGCGGCGGAGGCCACGTCCCAGATCCTGTACTTCCCCTCTCCAACGAGCCTCATGTCCTCCTTCCGGTAGTAGAGCCTCTTCATCATCCCCCTGCGGGCGTCGTAGCCAGCGTGGATGTGCACCATATCCCCCTCCGCCAGCACGTGTCTGTAGTCGTTCCTGATGAGGATCCTCGGGACCAGGTCCGTCTGCTGCACCAGGAGGGTGCACTCCCTATCGCAGAGGTCCGAGACGCCCGCAAGGAGCAGGGCGAAGCCCCAGGGGGAGAGGTGGGGGAGGGGGCTCCCCCAGACGATCGCGACGTCGAAGGGCCCCTTCAGGCGCTCGGGCAGCCTCGTGGCGTCGCACACCACCTTCCTCAGCGGGAAGTCCCCCGCTCCCCCGATCTCGAGCCACCTATCGGCGTGCCCGAGGTCCTCCTCCCTGGCGTCCACGACCGTGAGGGAGCCCCTCCTGCCCCTGGCGGCCATCTCGGAGGCGAGGGCTGCGCCGGCAATCCCGGAGCCGGCCATGACGTCCAGGATCCTGCCACCGGGTATCAGTCCCTCGTCCAGCAGGGAGCCCATGACCTGTCGTATCCTGCGGAACCTCTCCCGGGCCTCCTCCTCGTCGGGTAGCATGGGCCAGAAGCGTCCCCTGTAGAGCTCGTCGAGGATCCTCATAGGGCCGCTACCGCAGCGGTAGCCGCCGCCACGAGCAAGTTGTCCACCTCCGGAGGGCTCAGGGCCTCCACCAGGGTCGCGACGGCGGAGACGATCAGGAGCTTGGTTACCCCCGGCCAGTAACCCAGGATGAGCGGGGAAAGGACCGCGATGGAGACCAGCGTTCCCAAGAACATCCCGAGGCTCCCGGTGAGGCTCTTCCTGCTCCCCAGGATCCCGAACCCGGGGCTCTCCAACCTCGATGTGATCGGGGCTATTCCGTCACCGAAGCCCACGGCCGCGATGCCCGCGAGGGCGGGGAACTGGTCCGCGGAGACGCTCCCTCCCCGCCAGAAGGCCAGCGTGAGGGCGATGGTCATGAGGGGGAAGAACAGGACCCCCTTCAGGAGGTCCTTGGGGTTACCGGTCCTCGTCATACTCCTGACAGACGGGTCATCCGGGCCCTTTGTGAGGGCCGTGTAGACCAGGATGAAGACCCACAAACCGGGGGTGATGCAGAAGAAGTAGGGGGCCCAGTGGCCGCGGTACAGGGGCCAGAAGAGGACCATGCCCCCGGCCCAGATGTGCACGATCTTCCTCGACATCTCCTGACTTAGGACGCCCTTCTTGACGAGCGCATTCGTGACGAAGACGATGAAGATCGTGTACAGGAACTGGGAAATCGCCACAAGGGAGTTGTGGAGGGAGTCCATGCCGTATAATGCGATCAGTATATTTTTGTCCCTATCGGCCTCCCCTCCAGGGCCATCCTGATCCTTCCGGGCACCAGGCCGTTGACGACGTACACCGGTATTTCCTTGGGTATGGACGCTATGAACCTCGCCTTCCCCCTCATCCCACCGGAGAAGTCGCCGGTCGCCTCCGCGTAGGCTAGGAGCTCCTCCCTCGAGATCTCCTCTATCAGACCCGCGTCCTCCCTCTTCTTCGGGTCCCCCTCGTAGATCCCGTCCACGTCGACGGCGAAGACCACGCCCTCGACCCCCTTTAGGGCCGAAGCCGCCCTGGCAGCGATCTCGTCGCCGGAGACCACCCTCAGCCCCTTCTTGGGGTCCGGGAAACCGTCCCCGTGGAGGACGGGCACGAGTCCCAGGTCGATGAGCCCCTGAACGGGGGAGAAGTCCATCTCCCCCGCCCTCCAGAGGGCGGGGAGCGAGAGGGTGAGCGCCGGGACCCTCGCATCCAGCAGGGAGTCGATCACCATGGAAGCGAGACGCTCCACGCTCCTCCTGACGTCGGTCCACTCCCACTGCCTGCCCTCCACGCCCTCCCAGAGGCGGTAACGTATAGCCCTCTGGTGCCCGAAGGAGCCCACACCCAGGACCAGGAGCCCCCTGAAGCCCCTCAGCTCATCCCCCAGCCTCCGAATGACGTCCAGGTTTGGGGAATCCTCTTTTTCCTTGAAGGTCAAAATTGAACCCCCTAGCTTGAGTATCCACACGGGAGAATCAAGAATCAAAACTTTTATCTATTGATTCCTGAGTTAGAAATCTGAATATGAGGGGGGCCGTCATACTTGTTATAGCGGTCTTCCTCGCTGCTGGGCTAGCCGCGGCCCAGGACATTGACTATCAGGGTCATTACGGCGGGGTCAGGGTGGACATCAAGGCGACCTCGCCCGTCATAATCAACTACTCCATCGAGCAGATCAAGCCATCCTGGGAGTGGAGGCTGAACACCGAGCTCAGCGTCGTCGAGGCACACCAGTGGTACGAGTACTCACTGAACATCACCATCTACGACGCCGCCGGCTGGAACGTGACCAAGAGGATCTGGTTCATGGGCTACTTCGACTCCCCCCAGGCTGGCTCCGGGCTCACTTGGTCGGACTCGTCCCCGCCCACTGAGGAGGAGTGGACCTCCCAGAACAACAGGAACCTGAAGTTCTGGATCCAGGTCGACATCGACGGAACCGACAGGAGCAATCCCAGCGGTACGGTCACCGAGCTCTATGACAATGATGGCATAGGCATCAACCCGAACACCACCGCCAACGTGTACTTCTACGAGTACAACCTCACCACGGTGGAGATCGGGATTCGGTTCTACCTGAAGAACGTCACCAGGTATGACAGCGTCGATACCTGGGATATGCCCACGGATGTGGACGATTATTATACCGTCAATGGCTACTACCTCGGCAATTGGTCCGACACCGACTCACTGACCGCCGAGGAGGGCTGGAACGATCCGGGATCCTGGAACTTCAATATAACCCTGTTCTACGCGGACAATCCGGCGGAGTCCGACCCCAATAACTGGTACAAGGCGGACGGCGAGGACGGGACCGGCCTCATTCACGACGAGTTCGGCGTCTACCAGTTCATAGACTTCTACTACACCAGGAACCTGACGGCCAGCACCGAGCCGACAGGTCCCTTCTACGTTTACATTAGGGGCTATCCCGGGCAGGAGCCCGTGGCCTATGCCAACGCCACCGGTCCATACGCTACTACGCTGCCCAGCACCAACGTCGGCCTGTACATGAGGTACTTCGTGAACGGTCCCCACGCGGTGTACGTGAACATGAGCGACCTTCGCCACCAGAACTATACCTGGCACTACAAGATACCCGCATCTTGGTGGAACGTCTCCAGGGAGCTCTCGGGACAGTCGATCGCGGGCTGGGTCAACATACTTAATGCCAACGGTACAGCCTATCTGATCTACGACTACCACAACTACGAGATACCGGACAGCAACGATTACAGGGAGCTTGGGATTGCCTATAAGCTGGACATCCACCTCGGCACGCCATCCGGGACGTACCTAGGTTACACGGGTGTCTACGTTGATACCACAGTCACAACCCCGCCGGAGACCAAGACATTCTGAACTTAAAATTTTAGTTTTATTATTTATATTTCTGAATTCTTTTTTAGTGGTGAATGGGCAGCATGGGCTCTGGGTGGAGGTGGGTCTGCCGGGTCTCGGGCCCATGTGGAGTGGGGGGCACCCCGTTTTCGTGCAGGGGATGTGGCACAGCGTGAAGGTTTCTGGGGTGGACCCCGATCTGGGCGTCGAGCTTGAGCTTGATGCCGGGGGCGGCGAGTACGGGAAGTACGTATGGGCGTACAACGGCACCTTCCGGGAGGAGACTCACGGCGGCTTCTACATCAAGGAGGATTTGTGTTCTGCCTCCGGAGACACCCTGATCTTCCACGTGGGCCTGGACTGGAGGACGCCGCTGGGCAACTGGACCCTGACAGTGAGGAACGGGGCGGTGGAGGAGGCCTTCGAGGTGGTCGTCGTTCAGGCGGAGTACCACGCAACGGTGCAGAAGGCAGACGTCACCCTCTGGCAGGAGCCCTTTACCGAGGGGGCGATCATGGCCGGGATGCCTGCCATGACGATCAGGAACAACGGGAACATCTTCGTCAGGCTCGAGGTCCACTTCTCCCGGTGGGAGGAGAACTTCCTGGTGAACCTGGACAGGGACACCCTGGGGCCCGGGGACTCGGCCAGCCTCAGGGTAGGCTTCCGCTTCCCCAGCTGGAGGCCCATGAGGACCGTCGTCACCGGGAGGGTGGACGTGATCCCCGTGGGCTTCGTCGAGAGCCCTGGGGCATTCAACGTGTTCACGACGCAGACATTCATGTTCGACGTCCACCTGAACGTGGGGCACAGCGGTTATGAGCTCTTGGATCTCGACCTCTTTCAGGTGGAGTACCCGCCGATCGTGCAGCTTTACCTAGGGAAGGTCAGGGACGTCCCCGTGTACCTGACCGGGAACTGCACCGTCACCGTCACGGTCCACGGGGAGGGCGTGAGCATCGTCAGGACGTCCATCGACGGTGAGGAGTTCAACGTGTCCGCCCAGGTAAGGCTCGAGCCAGGAAACATGAGCACCATGCTCATCTCGGTCAGGCCCCTAGCGGGCGTGGAGGAAGGGAAGATCAGGATTCACCTGGTATCGGAGTTCGAGGTCAGGGATGTGGTGATAAAGACGAAGCTGAAGAAGCAGCCAACCGGGTCGCCGCCCGAGGGCGGCGAAAGGCCCTACGGGCTCGCGGTCATTCTGGCGCTGCTGGCCGCCTTCGCCCTCTCCCTCTGGTGGTCTAAGAGGAGACCGAAGGCAGGTAGGGGAGGACAAAAATAACACCAAGCGTTTTGGGTCAAGAGGGAGGGGGATGAGGGGGGTCTGGGCCGTTCTGTTACTGTTCCTCCTCGTCGGCTCGGTTGCGGCCCAGACCGCCGTGCTGAACGTGAGGCCTAGCTTCATGGACATCTTCGTCAGGTCCTCCGGGGGATTAGTGGAGGTCGTGGTGGACGCTCTAGACTACAACTCATTCGAGGACATTGTGAACGTGACTCTCCGCCTGGACTCCGGGAACAGGTTCGAGTACCGGCAGTTCCCCGACCCCCACAGCATCGAGGTCATAGACTCCTTCACCGCGGACTCCAGCATCTTCGTCCCCAATAGGAGCTACGTCGAGAGGTACATCTACAACGTGGACTATCTGGACAAGTGCGCCATACGCATCCACTTCTTCCTCTACCCTTACGGAGGGGGGGCCTACCTCATAATCTTCGACAGGAGCGGGGAGGAGGCGGTGGCGGAGCTCATGTACCTCAGCACGGGGGCCATCGTGGTCTCCGGACCCAGGCCTATCCATTTCCCCATCATCCTGCTCTCCCTCCTCTTCGCTGCTGGCAGCATGGCCGTGAAGTACCACAAGGTCTCCGAGCTATCGAGGGCGAGACCAGTCTTGAGGCCCGAGCTCAATAGGTACTTCAGGAACACGCTCCTCGCCCACCTCCTAGCCTCCTTCCTCACCGCGTGGACCATACTGTCCTTCGCAGTCCTCCTATTCCTCAACATCCCCATCTTCCCCGGCTGGTTCCTCTCCATGACCGCCGCCGCCGTTAAGAACGCAATCCAGGCGCTTTTCCTGCTCATGGTGACCTCCATTCCAGTATTCCTCGTGGAGTGGCGGCCATGGGGGAGGTGGAGGTACCCGACCATGGCGCTCATGGCCCTCTGGGCGGGCTCCCTACTCTACACAGTGCACCAGTTCGGCTACCGGCTTACGGCACAAACGATCCCCTTCTACGCCCTATTCGCCATCCTCCTGGCCTCCCTGGGCCTGGAGTTCTCGGCGAAAGATGTACGCTTGGCGGAACTTCGCCCCTTTGGCTCATCCTACAGGAAAAAAATTCATTAAATGAAATCAATATATCATAATTAGTTATGAGGGTCGCGATAATCGTAATCGCGATCCTTCTGATCACGGGCCTCTCCTCGGCCCAGCCCTGGTCGGACACTCAACCCGTGAATAGCAAATTTCACTATGCGGCCGTGTATTACGGTCAAATAACTGCCTTCATGAACGCCGACTTCTCCAAGGACCCCCATGACATCTACATACTGGCCAACGTTACCGACGTAACAACGGCATCGCCCATACTCCAGAGGATGATGGCGTCGGGCAAGAAGGTCTTCCTGTACTTCGACAGGGTGGAGGACTCGACCAGTTATGCGTATGGGGCCCTCTTCGCCCACTTCTACCCGGACGTGGACAGGTTCAAGGGGGCCGTCGAGTGGTTCATAGACTACGTCGCTGGGGAGAACGACGCCGGGACCCCTCTGGGCACAGGCGTCTTCTTCGACGAGGTGGAGCCCGTGTACTATAACCCCTCGGGGGACGCCGAGCAGGAGAGGGCCTTCGAGCACACCCTATGGGAGGTCATCTCCTACGCCCACTCCAAGGGCCTGGAGGTCTTCATAAACGGCGTCAGGTACTACGCCTCCTTCGGCGACTGGTACCTGTGGGAGAGCTTCGCCACCACCTGGAGCGGCGACGTGAATTCCCCCACCTACAGCATCGTGGACTTCTTCGCCGGCACCGCCGGCTCCGAGGACCTCAAGACCTGGATTGCCACGTGGGAGAAGTGGTATTACCTCTACTCCCACGGGCTCATGCATAAGGTCATAGGGCACTCGTACATGGACATCAGCAACAGGGACTGGGTCGAGTATGCCTACCTCATGGCCATGGCCCTCGGCCTGGGCGGTCTCGCCTTCGGCTACGCCAATAACCTGGCTGCCACCGGCTGGGAGCTGCCTGCAGTACCAGCCGGCATCACCTTCTACCGCTACGTCGACTACGACTCTGGCATCCTGGCCTTCGTCTCAACCAGCGTCCTCGCCATGATAGACGTACATCAGTCCGCCGCGGACAACACACCGCACTACTACGTGCAGTACGCGGACGATTACACCTCCCTAACGGCCTGGTACAAGGTGCTGGACGCCAGTTTCGACGACTGGGACAGCTCCAATTCCGTAGTCAGGACCGTGACGGACGAGTCCATGGACGTGGAGATTGTCGAGCTGGCGGATGCCTGGATCTACGGCTACGCGTACTTCAAGATCAAGGTGAAGTCCTCCTCGGACCCCCGATACAACGTCTACCTCTTCATAGACTCCGACAAGGACGTGAACACGGGGGTCCAGAAGTGGAGCTGGGGCGGGTACATCGGGCACGGGACGGAGCCCTCGATAGGGGCTGAGGTGATGCTGGAGTACTTCGGCTCCACCGACGGGGTCAGGGTCTTGTTCAGCACCAGCACCGACGGTAGCTGGAGCTGGGCGGACGTGTACTCGCTCGACGCCATCGGTGAGGGGGCCTCCTACTACGACTCGGCGAACGGCTACCTCTACCTGGAGTTCAGGGTACCCTACGCCCTCATAGGCTCTACGGACTTCAACTACCTCGTGGTGGGGACGGGGACCAACTACGACTACGAGCCCGGAAACGGGGATAACGTCTGCGACGGCACCTACAATCACGCCCTATCGGAAGACCAGATGCCCTCCTTATCCTTCGTCTCGAGGGGCATCGACCTGCACGACTCCCGCAGGTGGGACAGCATAACGATAAGCAACGGAGGCTCCCCGGTCGGGCTCGTGAAGATGTTCGCCCCCAAGGGGCTGAGCGTCTACGCGAACTATTCCGGAACCCACACCTCCCTGACCGAGGTATCCTCTCCTGCCGAGGTCGAATCAACCACAGATAGCTACTACGCGGAGGAGGTCGAGGCCTCCGGGGCCCCAGAGGCGACGTACCACGTGGTCTACGACGTCGTCTACATAAACTCGGCAGCCCCTAAGGTCACGATCCTGCTCAACGACCCGACCAGCGACTCCCCGCCAGTCCCGTTCCTGCTCCTGATCGCCCTGCCCGTCCTCGCAGCGCTGCTGAGATCAGCAGGGAAAAGACGATGACCGGGCCCGCCACCGAGTGCACCGTAGAGGCGACGGAGTAGTCTAGAACGCCCAGGATGGCCACCAGCAGCAGCCTCCCCAGGTTCAGGGGAAGCCAGAAGATCGAGAAAAGGATTCCGTCCCTCGGTCCGGAGACCGCCGTGACCAGCTGCAGCGTAAGGAGGAAACCGACGATGCCCGAGCAGGACCAGTCGACGATCATGATCCTGTCGCCGACGAGCACGACCGTCCCCTCCGCCCTGGCGGCCACTCCCAGGGATCGGAGGAAGTGCACGAGACCGGCACGCATCGCGGTGGCCAGTGGGGCGCCCAGGGGGGCGAGGAGGCCCGCTTCGGCGAGGAGCTGGATTACCCCAACGGAGGAGGCCAGGAGGATCCTTGCCGCCTCCCTCTTTTCGAGGCCCCCGATGGCGGTGTAGGCGAAGAGCAGGGCGGGCATGAAGGCGAGTCCGCTGAGCCACGCGGACGCCCCTGTGGCGAAGATGGCTACGGAAGCGGCAAGGAACAGCGGCGCCAGGATCCTCCTCCCGCCCTCCCTGAAGAGGAGGGTCATCGCCGCGAGGGAGAGCAGGAAGAAGGGGTTGCTCGCGGACGGCATGGAGCCCAGGAAGAGGTACTCCAGGGTGAGCTCGGTCAGGAGCGCCAGGGTGAGGAAAGAGAATAAAGTGGCTACGCCCTTTTGCACGATGTGGGAATGAGGCCCAGGTATAAGATCCTGGAGCACACGGCCGACGTGGGGATCGAGGTGGAGGAGGAGGGCCTGGAGAGGGCCCTGGAGACGGCCGTCCTCGCCATGTTCGACCTCATGTTAGACCTGGAAAAGGTCGAGCCGAAGGAGGAGAGGGTGGTGGAGGTGGGGGGCGAGGACCTGGGCGACCTGGTGGTCTCGCTGCTCGAGGAGTTCCTGTTCCTCCTGGACACCGAGGGATTCGTTCCCCGCGAGGTCAGGGTGCTGGAGCTCTCGTTGGACCCGCCCAGGGTCAGGGTAATGGCCCGCGGGGAGAGGGCCGACCCACGGAGGCACGGCATTCACCTGGAGGTGAAGGCCGTAACCAGGCACATGCTCGAGGTAGACCCAAGGGGCAGGCTGAGGGTCCTCTTCGACGTCTAATCGATGTGGATTGCTGGCCTCAGGGGCAGCGCGTTCCCGGCCCTGGGGGAGTCCGAGTCCTCCTCCCTCTCCACCACGATCTCCAGTCCCGTCCTCCTGGAGAGGTACTCCCTGGCGCCCTCGATGAGGGCTATCTCCTCCCCCTGATCCGGAACCCTAGTGGGCACCTCGTACCTCCTCTTTCGGATCATGGAGGCGATGCGGAAGGCCTCAGCCCTGAGCTCCCTGGGCACCCCCTTGGCGGCCTCCTCGGGCCTCGCCCCCTCGGAGACCCTGGACAGGAACTCCCTCTTCCACCCCGCAGCCACGATGATCCTGGCCCTCCTGCCGCCCCCGAGCACCCTGATCAGGTCCCTGAGGTCCGCCTCGAGCCCCATGACGGCGTCCTCCATCTCCTCGTCCTCCGGGTACCTCGTCCCGGGACCGGGCCACCGCTCCAGGGAGACGAAACCCTCGTTGCCGAGCCTGTGCCAGAACTCCTCGGCGATGTGCGGTATGATGGGCGACACAGCCCTCAGCCAGTCCGGGGCCACCTCCCTCAGGAGGACCAGGGCCTCGCCCCTACCCCTGCGCTCCGACACGTAGTCCAGGTCGTCCAGGACCGCCTTCACGAGCTCGAAGGCGAAGTTCCTGATTTTCATCTGGGAGAAGGCCTTCTCCGCCGCTTCGAGGTGCCCCCAGAACCTGGAGATGAACCACCTCCTGATGTGGGGGTCCACGCCCCCCTTGGCGGCCATGGAGTCCTCGAGGTACGAGACCATCTTCTGCAGCATCCCCCTGGCCCTGGCCACCTCCTCCTCCCTCCAGTCCAGGACCGAGTCTGGGTTCGCGGCGAAGGCTATGTAGAAGCGGAAGAGGTCTGCCGAGTACCTCCTGGAGATGTCCCTGAGGAGGATGACGTTCCCCTTGCTCTTGCTCATCTTCGCCCCCTCCCTGATGAGGACCTCCAGCAGGGTGATCGCCCTGGGCCAGTGCTCCCTCGGGAAGATGGCCGTGTGGTGGAAGAGGAAGAAGGAAAGGTGGTTGCTGATGTGCGGCGTGCCCGTGTTCCTGAGGTCCACGGGGTACCAGTAGAGGAACTCCCTCCTCATCTCCTCCAGGACCCCCTCCGGGATCCCGCTCCTGCGGGAGACCTCGCCCGCGTCCCCCTCGCCGAGGAAGACGTAGTCGAAGACCTCCGGTATCAGCTTCTCCTTCCCGATCCCCTCCCTCCTGATGATGTGGGCGATGGTGTAGAAGGCCATGTAGATGGTGCTGTCGCTGAGGCTCTCGATGACCCACCTCCTGTCGAAGGGCAGCCTGGTCCCCAGGCCCCTGAGCCTCGCGCACGGCCTCCTCTCGAGCCAGTCTATCACGTCCAGGAAAGCCTTCCTGTACTTCTCCGGGAGGATGGTCATCTCCCGGACCAGCTCCCTGGTCCTCTCCTTCCACCAGGGGACCGAGTAGTCGATGAACCACTGCCCCGTTATCCTGGCCACTATGATCTTGCCGCCCGAGCGGCAGAAGGCCTTCCTGTTCAGCTCGTAGAAAATGAAGGCATTGCCCTCGGATATGAGCCAGTCCCTGACGGCCTCCTTGGCCTCCCGCACCGGGAGGCCGTCGAACCTGTCATCGGGTACCCTAAGGACGCCGTTGTAGTACTGCTGCTTGTAGACGAGCTCCGTAGCCTCCTCCAGCCTGGGATCCCTCTGGTCCCTGATCCCCATCTCCCTCATCACGACCTCCGCGTGGTGGCCCTCGACCCCGGGCACCTCTATGATCTTCCTCATCCTCACCTCCTCCATGATGGAGGGGTCGAGGCCGTACCTGGTCAGGAGGGAGGGATCCCTCTCGAGGTCCCAGAGGGCGGCCAGGTCGTAGGGCGCGTCGCTGGGCTCCGAGTACACGATGCCCGTGGCTACGTCCGGGTCCACGAACTCCGCCGGCAACACGGGTATGACGTCGCCGAGGGGCGTAACGACCCTCCTGCCCAGGAGCTCCTCACCCCTGACGCCCTCCCTCAGGACCTCTAGGTCCTCGCCCGGGTGCTGGTGCTGGAGCTTGACGAGCGCCTCCTTGGTTACGTAGATCTTCTTGCCCTTGAAGCGGACGAGGACGTGCTCGGCCTCTGGCCTCACCCACATGTTCGTCGCCCCGAATAAGGTCTCGGGCCTCAGGGTGGAGGCCACGAGGTACTCGTCCGTCCCCTCGATCCGGAACAGGATGGCCGTGTACTCCACGATCTCGACGGGGTTCACGTCCGCGTCCTGGATGTCGTCCTCCCCCTCCGGCTGCCTGTGGAGGAGGCAGTAGGTGACGTAGTGGTCGCCCCGCGTGATGAGGCCCAGCTCCCTGAGCTTCCCGTACTGCCACTCCACGAAGGCGTTGTAGACGGGCTCCCCGGTGTGGAACCTCCTCCTCCAGTCAATGGAGTACCCGATGGCGTCGAAGTCGGCCATCATCTTGGAGGCGAAGTAGGTTGCGAGCCTCAGGGGGTCCTTGAAGCTCTCTAGGATAGCTTCCACGTCTGCGCCTTCCCCCTCGTAGAGCTCGATGTAGTGCCTGTAGTCGGAGATGACCCTCTCGTCGCCCATGGCGATGCGCTCCGAGAAGGCCAGGATGGGGGTGCCCGTTATGTGGAACGCCATGGGGAAGAGGACGTTCTTCCCCTTCAGCCTCCAGTACCTGGCTATGATGTCCCCGATTGTGTACGCCCTCCCGTGCCCGATGTGCAGGGGGCCGTTGGAGTAGGGGTAGGGGACCGTGATGAAGAACTTCTCCCTGGAGGGATCGGGGGAGGGCTCGAAGGCCTTGCTCTCCCTCCAGGCCCTCTGCCACTTGGCCTCTATGTCCCTCAGCCAACCGAGGAAGTCCGCCATCCTGAGGACTGCATCCGAGCCAAGCCTTTAAGCATTAATCGTTAGGGTTAAGGGTGGAAAGGGGTTGAGACGCCGGTGGACCCGTTCTCCATCTTCCCGTACGAGCCCAGGCCCATGCAGGGCGAGCTCGTGGCCAGCCTCCACCGGCTCTTCCTCGCGGGGGGAAGGGCCATAGTCGAGGCGGGCACGGGGTTCGGGAAGACGGTGGCTGCCCTGGTCCCCGCGGTCTCCGCTGCCAGGGAGCTGGGGAAGAGGGTCGTCTACGCCACTAGGACCCTCTCCCAGCAGAGGCAGGTGATGGTGGAGCTGAGGAGGATAGCCGAGAGGGAGGAGGTCTTCGGCGTCGCCCTCCAGGGGAGGTCCCACCTCTGCCCCTACGTCTTCGAGGACAGGGAGCTGAGGAACGGGACCCCCGAGGAGCTCTCCAGGTTCTGCTCCAGGATGAGGAAGGAGGGAGACGAGTACTACAACAACCTCCTCCTGCACAGGGACGAGGCCATCGCCTTCCTCCGCACCCTACCCATGCCGGAGGAGGTCCTCGCCTGGGGGATGGAGAAGAGGATCTGCCCCTACGAGCTCCTGAGGGAGGCTCTGGGAGAGGCCCTGGTGGTGGCGGTACCCTACAACTACTTCCTCAGCCCGAGCATTAGGCCCAGGCTCCTGGACTCCATGGGGGTCTCGGAGGAGGACGTGATCCTCATCGTGGACGAGGCCCACAACCTCCCAGACTTCGGTAGGGAGCTGCGCTCTGCCAGGCTCACGACCTGGACCCTCAGGGCCGCGTCCTCGGAGGCGGAGAGGAACGGGGTCGTCCTGCTCCGGGGAATCCCCGCGGCCGACCTGGCCTCCGCCCTCGAGGTGGTCATGCACTCCCTGATGGAGGAGCTGGTGGAGGAGGAGGACGCGGTGGTCCCCCCGGGTGAGGTGGAGTCCAGGCTCGGCAGGCTGCTGGGGGTGAACAGGACGGAGCTCGCCTACATGGCGGTCCAGCTCTACGAGGCGGGGGAGGCCATCGCCGCCCAGAGGCTGAAGGAGGGCAAGCTGCCCAGGTCCTACCTCAGGTACCTGGGGGCCTTCCTAGAGCACTGGATGGGGGCCCGGGAGGAGGACCTCATCCACATCGTCGGGGTCGAGGGAGGGAGGCCGTACCTGGAGGTCTACGCCCTCGACCCCGCCAGGGGGCTCCTCGTTCTGAGGGAGACCCACGCCACCCTCCTCATGTCCGGGACCCTGAGGCCCCTGGACGTCTTCGCCGAGGAGACCGGCCTCCCGGACGCGGAGACCCTCTCACTCCCCTCCCCGTTCCCCAGGAGGAACCGCCTCGTGATCTACGACCCGAGCGTGACCACCAGGTACGAGGTCCTGAGGAGGGACCCCAGGATGGCGGAGGAGATCGCCCACAGGGTGAGGAGGATCCTGGACGAGGTGGACAGGAACGCCGCCGTCTTCTTCCCGAGCTACGACCTCCTGAACCGGATCTGGCCCATGGTGGGGATACCCGGGGCCTACGTGGACGACGGATCCCTGGGCCAGGCGGAGCTCATGCGGATGTTCACGGACTTCCTGGAGGGAGGGGGAGTCCTGGTCTCCGTCGCCGGTGGGAGGCTGGCCGAGGGCATGGACTACCCGGGAACGAAGCTGGAACTCGTGATCCTCGTGGGCATACCCTACCCGAAGCCCACGGCCAAGGCCAGGGCCATAGAGAGGTACTACAGCGACAGGGGGAAGAACGGCTGGAGGCACGCCTTCGAGGCCCCGGCGGCGAGGAGGATGCTGCAGGCGATTGGGAGGCTCATCAGGAGCGAGAGGGACAGGGGGGTGGCGGTGATCCTGGACAGGAGGGCCGCGCGCTTCCGCCGCTACATAGGGGAGATGCTGAGGAGCACGAGGCCCTGGGAGGCCGCTAGGGCCTTCTTCTGATCACTCCTCCTCCAGGGGCTCCAGGCCGCCCGTGGTGTCGATCTCGGAGGAGAACTCCTCCCTGAGGTCCACGAGGATCTGCTCCAGGACCTCCTCCAGGGACCCCCGGAACTCCCTCTCCCCTCCCAGCGGGGTCCAGACTAGGGCCCTGTACTCCCCGTCCTCCTCCTCGATCTCTATCTTGGCGACCTCCTCGTACTCGTCGATCACGGAATCGTGAGGCCCTCCTCCTATATTAATTCATTTTTCCGAGCATTCTCCTCAGCGAGTTCCTCAGGGCCTCCACGGCCTCCCTGTGCTCCTCGACCCCCCTGCTCTCGACGACCCTCCAGGCCTTCTCCACGAACCAGAGGGCCTCCTCGACGTGCATCCCCCTCATGTAGTAGCCCGCGAGGCTGAGGAGGGCCCTGACCTCCCACTCCGGGAGCCCCTTCCTCTCGGCCAGGTCCAGGGCGGCGTAGTAGGCGTCCAGCGCCATGAGCCCCTCCCTCAGGTCCCCCAGCATGATGTAGGTGTTGCAGGCCTCGTCGTGCATGCCGGCGTGCTGGAAGCTTATGCTGGCCTGGATGAGCATTCCCTCCCCCCTCCCCCTCAGGCCGGCCTCGAAGTACAGGAGGCCCAGCTCCCTCTCGTAGAAGGCCCTCTCACCCGGCCCCCTGGAGGCGGCGATCTTATCCAGTAGCTCCTTGGCCCTCCTCTCCAGCTCCCTGTCCACGCTCTCCCTTACCCTTTCCCCTTTAAATCCTTACCGTTATCAACTAAGTGCCCCTTTCCTAACGGGATGGAGCACCCGGTAAGCTCCCGGATCCCCGACTTCCTCAGGCTCTCGCCCCCGGGGAGGGTGACCGTGAGGAGGATCGGGGACATGGTCGACTTCTTCCGGGACAGGGAGGAGGCCCGCCGGAGGTCCGATGAGGTCGTGTACAGGGTCTTCGCCCCGGCGGCCTCCCTGCACCTGAACTACGCCCTAACGGTCATAGAGCCGGGGGACGTCTCCGGGGAGCTCTTCATGACCAAGGGCCACTACCACGTGGAGCCGGAGCCGGAGGTCTACGTGGCCCTCAGGGGGAGGGGCCTCATCCTGATGCAGCGCTCCGGCATGGTATCCTGGAGGAGGATGGAGCCGGGGACCGTGGTCTACGTCCCCCCCGGCTGGGCCCACAGGACCGTGAACGTGGGTGACGAGCCCTTCTCCTTCCTCGCCGTATTCAGCCCCAGGGCCGGCCACGACTACGACCGCGTCCTCAGGGAAGGGGGCTTCGCGAAGCTGGTCCTCCGCAGGGGTGAGGGCTACGAGATCGTGGATAACCCGGACTACAGGGGCCCCCTCGAGGAGGCGGACATCGTGATGGCCACGGGGGTCTTCGACATCCTCCACCCCGGGCACCTGGCCTACCTGGAGGCGGCCAGGAGGCTGGGCAAGAGGCTGTACGTCGTCGTCGCCAGGGACAAAACGGCGGAGAAGCTGAAGCACAGGCCCATCCTGGACGAGGAGACGAGGCTGAGGATGGTCTCCGCCCTGAGGGTCGTGGACCGGGCAGTCCTGGGATCCGAGGGGGACATGTTCGCCACTGTGGAGGAGATAGGTCCCGACGTGATCGCCCTAGGCTACGACCAGCCCTTCGAGGAGGGCAGGATCGAGGAGGAGCTCAGGAGGAGGGGGATCAGGGCCCGGGTCGTGAGGCTGCCCAGGCTCGAGGAGAGGTGGAGCACCAGGGAGATCGTGAGGACCATAGCGAGGAGGCTTGAGGAGCTCTATGGCGGAAACCCCTGAGGTGGCCTTCGTCGTCAACCCCATAGCGGGCATGGGGGGCAGGGTGGGCCTCAAGGGCACCGACGGCGTGGTGGAGGAGGCGATCAGGAGGGGGGCGGAGCCCGTGGCCCCCGGGAGGGCCAGGGCATTCCTCGAGGCCCTGGAATGCGAGGTCCGCCTGCTCACCGCCGGGGGGCCCATGGGGGAGGACGTCCTCCGGGACCTGCGCATCCCGTACGAGGTCATCTACAGGCCCGGGACCCCCACCACGGCCGAGGACACGAGGGAGTTCTGCAGGAGGGCCCTGAGGAGGGGAGCGGGGATCGTGGTCTTCGTGGGCGGCGACGGGACCGCGAGGGACGTGCTCTCCGTGGTCGACGGGAGGATCCCCATCCTCGGCGTCCCCTCGGGGGTGAAGATGTACTCCTCGGTCTTCGGCGCCAAGCCAGAGGACTCGGCGAGGATCCTCTGCTCCTTCCTCGAGGGGAGGGCTCCCCTGGAGGAGGGGGAGGTGCTGGACATAGACGAGGAGGCCTTCCGCTCCGACGAGCTGAGGCTCAGGCACTTCGGCCTCGCCCTGGTGCCCAGGGTGCCCGAGCTGGTCCAGGGGAGCAAGGAGGTGTCCGGGGGCGAGGAGCAGGCCAAGTGGGACATCGCCGAGTTCATCGTGGACAACTACGGCGACGGTCTGCTCATCGTCGGGCCCGGCACCACGGCCAGCACCGTCGCCAGGGTCCTGGGGCAGCCCTACACCCTCCTGGGCGTGGACGCCTACTACAGGCGGAGGCTGGTGGGCAGGGACCTGGACGAGAGGGGGATCCTCCGGGTCCTGGAGGCCCACGAGGACCCCCACCTCGTGGTAGGCGTCATCGGGGGCCAGGGATTCGTCTTCGGTAGGGGGAACCAGCAGATCAGTCCGAGGGTCCTGAGGAGGCTCCCGAGGGAGAACATACACATCGTGGCGACCCCATCGAAGCTCTCCAAAATTAAGTACCTCAGGATGGACCTGGGGGACCCGGAGCTGGAGGAGAGGCTCAGGGGCTACTGGAGGGTTCTTGTCGGATATGGGAGATTCAGGCTGATGAAGATGGTATGAGGATCCTCATCGTCGCCCTCCTGCTCATCCCCCTCTTCCCCGCCCAGGCCCACGGAGGCCTCCTCCTGCTCCAGGAGGACTTCTCCTCCCTCCCCGGGTACACGTTCCTGGACTCCTCCTTCCTGATCCCTGGCCCCGTGGAGAACGTGTCCCTCCGCGTGGCGGACGGTGTCCTCACCGTCCGAGCCTTACCGTACGGTGGATCCAGGTACCTGCACCTATCGCCCCTGGTGCCGGCGGGTAGGTGCACTGTAACCCTGGGCCTCGGGATCGCCGCCGGCAGCTACCCCCTCTTCCTCATGCTCCTCGGGCCCGAGGACAGGATACCGGGAGGGCGGACCTACTCCTACGTAGGCATATACATCTACAACTACCCGAGGAACTCGACGAACGCTTACTTCATGGTCATGGACCCGGCGACGGGGCAGTGGAGCTACGGCGGGAGGCTGGCGGAGCCCTACGCCCGGCACGGCGACGTCCCGCTGAGGGAGCTGGAGATCGAGGTGGACTCCAGGCGCTCCTTGGTCAGGGTCTCCTCCGGGTCCTCCTTCGCGATGGTCCCGTACCCCAACGGGGAAATGAGGCTCCCCGGGCCCGGGGACGTCTACGCCGTCCTCGGGGCCGACGGCGGCGTTTACGCATTCGACTTCGTCCGGGAGGAGGCGCCCCCCGGCGACCCGATAACTGTGCTCCCCCACCTAGGCAGGGTCTCCCTGGGGGTCGCGGCCAACGACGGCTCATCGAGGGATGCCTGGGGACTCTCGAGGATACCCGGCAACTTCACCCTGTTCGTGGAGCTGGGCACGGGCTCCGAGGCCGACGTCCTCTCGGAGTACGACCCATGCCTCTTCATCCACGCCTCCCCGGCGGACATGGATTGGCCGGAGGCCAGGTCCCTGATCCTGGACCAGCTGAGGGCCTTCACGGCCAGGTACGGGTCGCCGCCCGACGCCGTCCTCTTCTCCGGGAGGTCCAACATCTCGATAGCCGACTTCCTGTGGTGGAACTACGGAATAGCGTCCCTGAGGCAGTCGAGCAGGCACTGGGTCCTCCTGAGCTCGGAGAACTCCGATTTCGTGGAGCTCCTCCTAAGGGCGGGGGAGCCGCTGAACGTCTACCTCTGGGTCCCCGTTAACGCCACCGATCCCGCCTACGATCCCGCACTGAGGCTCACGTGGGAGGAGTTCTCCAGGCTGTGGCCCCTCCTCCGCGGTGACCCCTCCCTGGACGTATTCATGGACGACTGGTCGTCCTGCAACGGCGAGGTCCTGGTGCTGGACGAGAGCCCCCTCACCTTCGCCCTCCTCGGCCCATCCAGCCACTTCCAGATCCTCCTACCGCCCGGGTCCGAGGGAGGGATCCTCGTCTCGCCCATCGGGCACTTCCTAGCCCAGGAGAACGGCGTCTTCTCGGTGCCCAGGGGAACATACACGCTGGACCTCCTCCCCCCGACGGTGGAGATCCTCGCCCCCAGGGGGGAGCCGAGCAACGCGACCCTGGTGAGGGTGGACCTAGACCTCTGGGACGACGTGGGGATCGGGGAACTCTCATTCTACGTCGACGGCACCCTCGTGCTCAGGACCGACCCCGTCCACACGGTCTTCGTGCCCGTGCCCGACGGGATGCACGTCCTCACCGTGGAGGCCGTGGACGGTGCGGGGAGGACTTCCAGCGCATCCACCACCGTGCGCGTGGACAGGGTACCCCCAATAGTGGGAGGAGTCCCTCGCGCTGTCAACACCCCGTACCTGAACTTCACGCTCGTGGTCCGGGACCCCTCGGGCGTGGAGACTGTGGAGTGGAGGGTGGACGGGGGAGAGTGGGTGGCCGGGACGAGGGTCAAGTATGGTCCCCTGGAGGAGGGCTACCACGTCCTGGACGTCAGGGCCATGGACGCAGCCGGGAACTGGGCCTACGGGAGCTACGGCATTCAGGTGGACCTGACGGGCCCGGAGCTGAGGATCCTGTACCCCTCCCCCGGCGCCGAGGTCCGGAATCCGGTTGCGGTGGTCTGGGACGGGGACGCCGTCTCCTACAGGCTGTTCGTTGACGGGGAGGAGGTGGAGGCACACCACGGTGCCGTCCTGAAGCTGGCGCCTGGGAGACACGAGATCCGCCTGGTGGGCTACGACGACCTCGGCAACTGCTCCGAGGCCGTG
>Ga0256842_1001464_pt1 | contig 18787 bp, 17 predicted proteins | sample 4559240metaG_FD_185973 | JGI IMG/M metagenome (GOLD analysis project Ga0256842, IMG submission 185973) | Hydrothermal vent microbial communities from Guaymas Basin, Mexico - 4559-240 | ecosystem: Environmental > Aquatic > Marine > Hydrothermal vents | place: Mexico: Guaymas Basin | collected...
AATTATATGACATTTGTGTATTAGATATTTTCATAAATTTCTTTAAATCATGTATTGTAAATTTTGTATAAGGTGGTTGTATCCAAACCAAATCCGTTATTAATCTTTTATCAGGACCATATTTTTCATAAGTTTCTTTTAACATTTTAATATACCACGAATTATCAGATGCAATATTAGATAACACATTGATCATATATTCTATAGTACCTTTAGGATTTGATTCATATTTTTCTAATAACATATCTTTAAAATTTTTCAATGCTAATGATGCATGCAATTCATATAATTGTCCTAAATTCATACGAGATATAATACTTAAAAAACCAAATATAACTTCTACTCGTTCACCCCATGGTGTTAATGGCATTTCTTCATCAGGAACTATTTTAGATATTACTCCTTTGTTAGCATGTCGATTAGCAAACTTATCACCAAGTTGAACCTTCTTTTTATAAGTATAATGTATCTTAATTAAAATACCATCAAAATCATACCTTCCATGTTTATTATGTATGTTTACATTACAAATATGCGCAATATCATTTATATCATCCATACTTAAATGTTCTTTCAACGTTAGTAATTGTTTATATGATTTTTTAGAATCTTCTAATAATGTCATAATATATTTGTGATAATCAGAATTTTCACGACACCAATTGTTAATAAATACTTCTATATTTTCAACTTTAATATCATAATCCAAAGTAACTTTTTCTGGTTCATTAAATAATTTTCTTGAATTACCTGTTAATAATGTTTTAATTAATAAAATAGGTTCTTGTGCTTTAATTAATTGTCCTTTCTTTGGCAAAGGCTGATATACATTGGAAGATTTAGATAAAGATAGTAAAACATCTTTAGGAGAAATTTCAATTTCTATTACATCACTCTCAATAGATTCAAACTTTTTAGCAGCACTTTCAGACATAACAATGGCATCTTCATGGCAATAACCAAAATATTCCATATATGCTACCAACATGTTTTTACCATATGTCAATGTTCCATTTCTCAAACTTTTATGCTCAAATAATATATCACCACTTTTAAATATACTACCTTGACTTACATAAATATTATAGTACCATCCTAATCGATAATATTGATATCCCATTGTTTCATATTTAACTATTAAAACATTATTATTAATATAAATTACTTCACCATTATCAGGAGCTACTAATATATGCATATTAAGATTTTTAACATTTTCATAACCAGTACATATCAATGGTATATCAGGATTTTCTAAAATTAAAGTTTGTTTCATTTGTGATGCCGACATTTGACACCTTGTAGGATCATTGTGCTCAATAAATGGAATTAAAGTAACAGGAAAAGTTAAATATTTTGACATTAATCCTCCTCACCTTTAACCATTTCAGTTTCCACAGTTAAAAAGTTTATAACTCCAGCTGCCTCTCTATCAGGTGTATATATTGGATCAATTCTACCATAAAATGAATCATGAATATTTCTTAATTCTGTTGGTATTGCTTTCTTTTCTAATCCTTGAGGTCCAGATAAAGTTATTTTATATGCTTCATTTATTGTATGAATTAATGAATTTTCATGTACTGACAATGGAACCATTTCTGGTATTTTACCACTTAAGTAATTTATAACATTTACTGTCTTATCTTTATCGCTTCTAATACTATTCCTCATCAAATAAAAAGATATTATATCAGAATAAACAGGATTCAATATGTATTCATATAAATATAATTTCTTTTTAGTTACATCTTTAGAATCATAATTCAAATGAAATCCATTTTTAAACATATTAATAAACATTTCTGCCATTGTATCACTTTTATCATCAACTGGTATTATTTTCAATTTATAAGCTAATTCAATATACGAATATAAATTTATCTTTTTAACTGAAATAGATCTACACATATTATACCAAAAATCATCTGCTTTGGTTAAATCATAATGTTTTATTTTTTGAGATACGAAATTTTCTATCATTAAATCAAATCTATTATCATCTTCATCCAATTTTGAATATTCAAATAAATCACCTACTGTAATATTTGTTTTACGTGGAGGTTCTTTTCTTCTAGCGTTATAACCACAAATTTCAAAAAATCTTTCTGGACTTTTACTTGTAGATATTAAATTACCAATATGTGCTCTGTTTTCACCTATAGATATATATCCACTTTCATAATTAAATTTTATAGTAAAAACTGGACTTATACAAAATATACGATTTTTATTAACAGTAAAAACATCTAATAATTGAAATATTGGTTGTCTCCATACACCATTAAGTAAAAATTGTGTTGTTAATTTTTCAATCTTAGGTAATATTATTTTAATATTATATTTATAGGCTTCTTTTTTATCATTTTCAAAATTAATTTCAACTAAATAATATCTTTCTAATGTATGTTTTGTATCAAATTTTGTTTTCTTTGATTTTTCAATTGGATTTATATCAACTGATATTATACCTTTTAATTTTAATAAATTATCTTTCAGTTCATATAATTTATCAATTAATAATGTATCCAATATCTTCTTTTTTGTTTCAATTACAACTGGATCATAAACATGACTAAAATCATATATCATGTTTCTCCTCCTTAAGTTTATTTGCAAAAAATCGAATTAATATATTATCATTCTTCTTTGATTTAAACAAATCAAATATACTGCTTTGTCCTTTATTAAATAAGTATCCTAATAATTTAGAACTTGCAGATATTGCAGTTATTTTTGATAACATTGTATATTTAGTATTAGATGGATATTTTCTCCACAATTCTAGTTTCTTTGTATTTTCATCCATTGTCCATAATAGTTGAGATGTTAATATTTCAAAATATACATATTGAACTGGTTTATAATGTCCATATATTTTAATTAATGCTGCCATTACTTGATAATAATTATCTAATTTTCCTGATAGTGCTTTTTGAATATTATTTATATCATCTACTATATCTTGTTTAACTTTCTCACCCTTCTTGGTTTCAACAGCACCAGATGTATGGAATGTTCTTAATACTAATTGTGTATTTATTTCACCTATAGATTGTGCAGATATTATACCAATATATCTACTTTTCACTATCTTTGCCAATTCACCAAAACATTTCAAACAAATATTTTTTCCTTTACAACGTATTGGAGATCTTAATTTAACTATTTTTCCAATATCATTTTCATTTATTAACCTTGTAGTCCCATCATTATTAATTATATATCTGCCATATAATTTACTAAAATTTTCTTTAGTGATTTCATATGTTATTCCATCAGTACTACCACAATCTTCTAATTCATAATCAAGTTCCACAGAAGATAACATATAAACTAATTGACGTGTTAAATAACCTGATTTGGCTGTTTGATCAGCAGTATCCATTATACCCTTTCGTGTTCCATAACATGAAATAAAATGTTCATAAGACGTCAAACCATCCATTAATGAATGTTTTATTGGAGTAGATATTAATTGTCCTTTATAGTCTGCAATATGACCTCTTGCAAAAAATATTTGTTTTGCCTGTATCCAGTTACCTCTTGATGAAGTTTCAATTAATTCATGTAATTTAAATTTAGATTTGTATTTTTCTATTTCTTCATTTTCTTTAATAACATTATCCATAGGATCATCTGAAGTATATATTTTTTCTTTTAATTCTGGCGTAATTTCATTAACATAATAATTTTCCAAACTAACATTAGCTGGATAATATGTACTATAATAAAAACCATATTCTTTTATTTTATCAGCGAATCTTGCTACCGCTTCCTCTTTATATTTCATAGACATATTTTTCAATAAATTTAATATTATTTTTTTAGATAAAGGTTCATTAATAAATTGATATTCTTGAGGTAATAATTTATTGAATTTAATTCTACCTTCAGTTGTAATAATTTTTTCACCATTAAATTCATATTCTACTTGTTGTTGAAATGGTAAATCACCTTCTTTTGTCATTTGGTATAATCCATAAATAATTGTTTGACTTGGTTCAAAATTAAATTGCATAGTTGCAATTGATAATAAATTCTTACTTGGTAACATATATTGTTTAGCTTCTTCTATTGCGGCCTTTGTTATTGGAACATATACTGCCATTTGATCACCATCAAAGTCTGCATTGTAAGGATTGCACACTAATGGATGTAAATGAATAACTTTACTTCTTCGAGGAATGACTTTAAATGCAAATAAACTCATTCTATGTAATGTAGGTGCACGATTTAGCATTATGATTCTTCCAGTACAAACTTCTTCAACTATATCATATAAATCTATTTCACCTTTTAATGCTTGATCAACCATTTCTAAGGCTTCTATTTGTGTATAACATTTACCTTTTAATATTAATGTATTTACTATATCGGGTTTAAATACTTCAAGTAAAATTAAATGAGAAATGCCGGCTTCATCTAAATCCAATGAAGGATCTACTACTATTATACCTCTTCCTGAAAAATCTACTGATTTTCCCATTAGATTTTTTCGTATTAATTTTTTCTTACCACCATTCATAGTATCTTGTATTTGTTCATAAAATTTAAATACAGCATTCCATAAATGTATAGCCAATTCATAATCAATAAAAAATGACTTATCAGGTCTAGGTAAAGTTTTGTATTGATTTATAATAGTTATTATATCTCTATATCTATGATTTATATCATCCATTTTTATGTCTTTATTATTAACTGCAACTGCAGGTCGTGTATCTGGTGGTATCACTAAAATTGTATTTACAAATATTGTTTTAAACTTATTCATAAAAGGTTCATAGATATTAGGTAACGATTTTTCTATTATTTTCTCTGTTATTAAGAATAAATCATCTAATGTCATACCTTGTAATTGATCATCCTGAATTAACTGATCATTTTCTTTATCATATCTATAAAATTTATGTTTCTTTAATATATCTTCAAATATTCTTTTATATTTATTGTTTCTACATGACATCAAAGATAAATATACAACTGGATGCAATGTTTTAATGGGTAATTTTATTTTTGCCCGAGTAAATCTTCGGGTATTAGATGTAGTATATTTTACACCACATATTGAACATACTTCACCTACATGTGTGGTATCTTTTTTACCGCATTGACATGTATAATCATTTATAGGACCAAATATTTGTTGTGAAAATAATCCTTTAGGATCAAATGATTTTCTTACTATTATTTTCTCTGATTGTATCTCTGTTAAATTTTCATATACTTTGTCTATATTAAGTATTTTAATAATAACATCATTTGACATAAATATACCTCCTTGCATTATAAAAAGAATTTTTTATATATAAAGTATGGAAATAAAACATATAATAATGTAAATTTATTAATCAACTTACTAGAAAAATGAGATATGTTGAATTCTTCTTTAATATTAGAATTATATATTATAACCAATTTATCTGTATGTATAAAAACTTTTGTAATCATTAATCGTTTACCTATATCAATATACCATTCACCAATTATACCATCATGTGTATATTCTTTAAAACCATTTTTAGCAAATTCTACACACTTTGGGAACTCTTTAGTAATAAAAGAAATTAAATGCACACTTATACCTCCCTTATTTAATTTTAAAACCTAACTCCTCATACATAGATTTTCTCACATTCCATTTATCAATTAATGTATTAAATGATTCATCAATAAATTCAATAACATATGGTTCATTTTTATCTTTATGAAATCTTAATATTCTTCCCACAGATTGTTCAATATATGTAGGTGATTGAACATATGTTAAAAATAACAATGTATCTAATATAGGTTTATCCAAACCTTTATAACACATTTGATAATTACTTAATATTATTCGTTTCTCTAATTCTTTTATAGTACATCCTCCAATAAAAAAAGAGATGTCATTTTCATTTATCTTATACACATTAATTAATCTATCTCTTATTTCTTCACTTAATCTATTCCAATAACTTAATGCTAAAATATTTCGTTCCTTAATATATAATCTATATATTATATTACTAACCATATCAATATAACCAGTATTTTTTAATAATGATCTATAATAACGTGTTCTTATAACATCGCCATTTTTCTTATTTATAAAATAAAATTGTTTCCGTTTACTTATTTTACTTTTAAATCTTATTGGGATAACTAAAGGTGTGATATCATATCTTGATTGTATAAAAATTTTATCACTTAACCAACCAGTAATGACTTTTTTATGAATATCATTCTTCCATGGTGTAGCCGATAATCCTATTAATTTTTTTGCATAAATTACTTGGCATATATCAGTAAATTTTTCAGGTCCTATAATTGTATGAACTTCATCAAAAACAACTACACCAATCCCAGATTCTTTCATAATATCATTTATATTTTCAACACGCTTTACTTTACTATATAAAAATTGAACAGTAGTTAAAATTATTTTACCATCAAAATTAAATTTATCTGTCAATCGAACTATATCATCTTCATTAATATCAGAATGTTGTAAAAAACGCTCAGTCCATTGTTCAAGTAATGATAATTGATCTGCTACTATTAATGTTTTTAATCCAATTTTGGATAATGCCGCTATAGTTACAACTGTCTTACCAAAACCAGGAATACATTTAATTAAACAAGACTCTTCATTGATCATATAATCTATGGCACGTTGTTGTTCATTATTTCTTGGTATTATATGAGTCTTAAAATTTATATTGTCATATTTATACTTTACTCTTTCATTACATGGATAAGAATATCTTGGAAAATAATAATTACTATCATCATATTTAAAAAATTCAACTATATAAGGTTTACCTTCATCATCAAATTGAGTAATAGTATATTCCTTAATTAAGTCATTTATTAATCTCATATTACCTTGTTTTGGTATAACCAATGAAGAGTCAATATACATAATATAACTCCTTATGAAATTTCAATAATACTATGAACGTCTTGATTTTTCCAAAAACTATTATGTGTAATAATATAAACAGATTTCTCACTTGAATATTCTTTAAGTAATTTAACGACAATCTCAACATTAGGTTCATCTAACGATTCAAATACTTCATCTAAAAATAATACATTTGCCACTATATCTTGATAATTTAATGCTAAATCATATAATGAAAACATCATAGCAATATCTAATAACCTTTTTTCTCCACCAGATAATTTTTCAAATTTAGTGACAGTATTACTTGTTGTTCTTGTTATAATACTTGATAATCTATCTCTTGTTTCCCCAGATTTAATTTGAACTTGATTAGTTACAGATACCATAAATCTATCAGTAAGATTACTTAAATAATAACTTAATCTTTCATTTATATAAGGTATTGATTTACCTATTATAAAATTCTTTATTCCATTAGGACTAAAGGCATCTACCCAAAATTGATAATATTGTAAACTTTCTTTAATTATATTTATCTCATTTTCTTTTTCTTTTAATTCTTTTTGTTTATTTTCATAAATAACATCTATCTTCTTTTTCAATTGAGATATGTTATTCATATAAGTTTCATATTCCATAATTTTCTTATTTATATCATCTTTCATATTTATAACATTTTGTAATTCTGTATCTTTGGCATTTAATGTATTTTCTATCTCCTTTATCACATTAACTTGATCATTCATTCTATTATTTATTTCATTAATAATATTATCATTTTGTTTAATACTATCTATTTTTTCTTTAGTTATTTTTTCAACTAATTCTAATCTTCTTTGTAATATTTGTAATTTTCTATTATATTTTTCCGTAATTGGATTAACTATTTCTTTAAATTCCTCACTTGCTTTTTGTTTAATCTTTTCTACTTGATCATCGTTATTTATTTTTTTTATTATTTCTTCAACAGATTGTATTTCATTTTTATATTCTTCAAGTAACTGTAATTTTTCATTTTTCTTATTTTGTTTATCAATAATAGTTTGTTGTATTTCATCATAAATATTAAGTAATATGTTCTTATATTGTTCATTTATTGTAGATATTTCATTTTGTAATTTTGTAATTTCATTCTCTATAGCAGTTTTTGAATGTTCATCAATTGGTCTTAAACAAACTGGACATATTCCATCTACAGATAAATTTTGTTGTAATTCATTTATTCGTTTTTGTAATGATTGTATTTTACTATCTCGTTCTCTCTCAGTATAAGATGTATTTTCTTGTAATTTATTTTGATAATTTCTTATATCATTTTCTAATATATTTATTTCATTTTGTATAGACATTAAATTTTCTTTTATAGTAGATAATCTCATTTCATATTGTGATTTCTCATTATTTATTTTTTCTTGCATTTCATCTATCATTTTTTGTGTTTCATCTAATTTTTTATTCTTAATTGTCATTATTTCTTTATCTTTTTCTACTTTAAGATATTCACTTCTCATTTCAATTTTTTTTCTTAAATTATATGATTTATTATTAATACTACGTATTTTACTTTGTATTTTCTCTTTATATGAATCCAATTCAGATTGTATATCACTTAATTTTTTATTTTCATTCTTTAATGATTCTATTAACTTAGATTTATCATTATTAATTTCTTCAATTCTAACATTTAACATATTTTCATTATTTTTCAATTCATTTATATTAATAGTTTGTAAAATGTCTTGATATCTTTTTATTTCACTCATTATTGATTGTATTTGTCCATCATAATTAGCTTCTATATTTTCATATTCATTTTGAACTTCGCTTAATTTAGTCTTCTTTTCTTCATATTTCTTTTTTGCAATTTGTAAATATTCATTATAAATTTTTAAATTCAATAATTTATCAAAAAATTTCTTCTGTTCAGTATCTGTCAATTCTAGAAAACTTTTACGTAATCGTTGTGGAAATAATATAAGACTTATAAAAGTATCAAATTCACCAAAGATATTATTTAAGAATTTTTGTGTTTCTGTCATTGTTTTGCGAGTTATGTCTATATTATTTTCAAATACAGTTAAACCAGTTTTCCATTCAGAATGATCAACTGATCTAATTATTAAAAATTCACTCTCACCATAATCAAATTCTAATTTAACTAACATTCCATTATTTGAATTTTCATTTACTAATTCTTTATTAGTTATATTACCTCTGTAAACTTTTCCAAATATAGCCCATAACAATGCTTCAAAGATGCTACTTTTACCTTTACCATTTTCACCAACTATTAAATGCAATCCTTCAGATTCTATTGAAAATTCTCTCTCCGTTACTCCCATAAAATTCTCAATATAGAGATATTTCAACTTAATCAAAATGAACCTCCTAATTATATATTTTAATATATATTCAATTAAAAATCAAGTTTTTTAATTAAATTCTTATAATTATTTTTAACAAATCTATTTATTCCATTTATTAAACCATTCCACTCATCTATTTGTTTATCAATTTCATTAATATCAACTTTAATTGTAAATAATTTATTTAGTGTATATTTACTTAATATTTCTTTTAATTCTTCTTGTGTAATATCAGTGTGTATTTGAGTAATATAATTAATTACTTTACCTATATCATATATATCATCTTTAATTAATTGTGCAATTTGTGGTCTTATTTTTTGAATTATAGTATATTTACGTTTTAATTCCATTGATTTTTGTAACTCATAATTAAATTTATTTAACCACACATTTCTATAATTATTTATACTATATTTTAATAATTCTTTTACACCTATTTTATGTAATTTATGATTATTATCTGCAACTATAATATTAAACGAAACTTGTTGTATTATTGCTTTTTCAACTTTTTGTACTAATTTGTCAAAATCAATTTTCTTATTTTTTATAACTTCAATTAATATCTCAGTTTTATTATTACTTGTATTATCTAATACTGTGATTAAATTCTTTTCAAAAAATTGTTTTAAGCCAGAAAGCAATGTTCTAAATCCTTTTATTGGGACACTTGTTATTTTTATTTTTCTTTTCTTTTTATCAATTTCATATTGTGGCTTAAATATTATTGTCCCTTCACCAGTATCTAAAAGTTTTATACTTTCACTATCATCACTGATAACTTCATTACCAGGACAATATGGATGTATTAATAAATCTTTACCTTCTATCATTGCTAATGCTAACTGTAATAAATCTGAAATTTTATATCTTGGTATTTTTGTTTGCCAACCTAAACCTATTCCAATATTAATATTATCAATAACAAAACATATTGGAAATGGTGTTGGTATATATACGGGTTCTTTTTCAATTTCAAACACATCCCATTCAACATGTTTAATATTTTCAAATAACATCTCATCTATAATAGGATTTGCTTTCACTTCAGTATATCTATATGCCGCCGGTGGTAATTGTTCTAATCCACATCTATCGCCCCAATTTCCTTGACCTATTACCAATCCAGCATTAACTAAACGTGAAAGAGTTGAATATACAGAGTCATCAGAATGAGGATGCAATACCAATGCGGCACCAATAACTTTTACTGATTTTACTAATTTTTGTCTTGCAGTATCATGTGTTGCAAGTAGAACCCTTCTTTCTACAGGTCGTAACCCATCCATTATAGATGGAAATGCTCTAAATGTATTTAAATGATCACCATATTCTTTATATAACTTAGGCAAAATTTTCATTTAGCCTCCTTTAAAATAATTCAACATCCCCATTATCAATTTCTATATTTTTAAATTGGTCATTATTCTGTGAAGATTGTGATTGATTATTTTGAAAATTATTTGTTGATTGGAAAGAATTTTGATTATTATTATTCCAATTATTATTCATACAAGTACTTGATGGTTGTTGTTGTGGTTGATTATTATTCCAATTATTTTGATTATTATTTGACCTATTGTTTTGATTATTATTTCTATTTTGATTATTATTGTTCCAATTACCCTGATTATTATTATTGGACTTACCTTGTTTATTATTCATATATCTAATCCAATAATAATAGCTTCCTAACATTGGACATACATTTAAAATAGAAATAAGATATCTCTTAAACACCCTTACCTCATAAATATCGTTAAATTTATATACCATAGTTATTGGATTTTCATATAATATTGCCTTTATCATAACACCTGGAGTACCATCAATAAATGTAATATAAAATTCAGTAATATCGTTATTCCATTTTCTTACCAAAATAGGTTGGTTATAATTAAAAGAATTACCATCTATATTATTTAAAATGGCATTAACATGTTCAATTGCTTTTTCTATTTCAATTAAATTCATAGTTATTTTAACTGAATTATTATAATCATATCTTCTTCCATTCTGACCACCATTAGCCATTAATGGTGAAATAGATAATACAGCAACATTTTTATCAAACCAATAATCCATAGCCATTGTACTTACTTCACTGTAAAATTGTGTATACATTAAATACCTCCTAAAAAAATTATTTTAAATATTTTCATTCTCGATGAACAATTTTCGTTTCTCTGCTGGTAATGTTACCAATTTAAGTATATATTCTTGAAATTCATCATCCACCCAATTTACTTGGTATAACTTTCTATGTCTTTTATCAAACAAACATTTATATAATTGATGTGGTTCATATTCACCTAATCCTTTAAATCTTAATTTATGTCCATTATATTTTTTATCTAATTCATCTAATTCATCTAATGTCCATGCTGGATAAAATTCATTTTTAGTTTGTAAACCATATAAAGGCATTTCTGCTATAAATAATCTACCCTGTTTAATTATATTAGGTGAAAGAATGCTAAATAATATTAACAACAATGTTGCAATATGTTTTCCATCAGGATCAGCATCTGCAGCCACAATTATTTTTTCATATCTTAAATCATCAACATTATCCTTTTTACTTTTTGTCTTAATAACTCCTATTGATCTTATTATATCTTGTACTTCTTTATTTTGCAATATTTTATCTAAATCATTTTTATTTGCAATATTTGTTATTTTACCTTTAAGTGGTAGTATTGCATGAATTTTAGGATTACGCGCTTTTATACATGTTCCACCGGCAGAATCTCCTTCTATAATGTATAACTCACTGCCTTCATATAATTGACAATCCCTCAATTTAGAATCCATATTTGTTATACCACGAACTTGTTTCTTGTTATTTAAAACATGTTTCAAATTTTTAGATTTTAAATGATCTCTGTAATAATCAAATTTCTCTAGCAATTTATCTATCAACTTTTTATTTTTCAATTCTTTTTCAATTTTTTCAATGAATTTTTCATTCATTATACTAGATAATTTTGTTTTAGATGTTGATAGTGCTTCCTTAGTTTGAGATGTATATGCAGTGTCTTCTATAAATATATTAAAATAACATTTCAATCCAATTAGAGAATCATTTCTTTTAAAACTATGATTCTTTTTATATTTTTCAAACATATTAATAAATAAATTCTGTAATAAAGTAATATGTGTTCCTGAATTTACTGGCAATAAATTTACAGATGCATATATTTTATTAGGTTCATTTTCTTGTTCATATGTAAATATTAAAGATATCTTTTCATTTTTATTTTGAAATTCAACGAATATTGGATCAAATAATGCATTCTTCACTAACTTATTATTAAAATATGAAAATATATCTTCTTTTATAATAACTTTATTGTCATTAACTGAATATACAATTTCTTTATTAGTGAATAATGAACCTATTATTAATCGTTGTTGAATTAAACTAGTATCTAAAGTTAATGATTCAAAATATTTTTTACTTGGTTTAAATGTAATACGTGTACTATATGGAACTTGTTGATTATATTCTTTAATTTCTTGTTCAGACACCAACCCATCAACAAATTTAAAATATCCTCTTAACATCTTACCATTTTCTTTTCTAAATATATCAATTTCCATCCATTCAGATAATGCATTAATTGCAACCAAACCTACACCATGTAGACCAGCAGACACTTGATATGCATCTTTATCAAATTTCCCACCACTAAATAATTTAGTTGCAATTATAATAGGCGCTGGTTGACCATCTACTTGTCCTAATGGAATTCCACGTCCATTATCTACAATTGTATATACTTTATCAATAGTATTAAGAAAAATACCAACTTTAGATGCATAATTATTTATTAATTCATCCATTGCATTATCAATGGCCTCTTTTATTAAATGAGTAACATCTTTAGTTGAACCAATAAACATTCCAGGTCGTTCACGTATTGGTTCTAATTCTTTTAGAACTTTTATGTTCTCGGAAGTATAATTAGACATTGAACCTCCATTATTTTTTCTTCTTATGTTTACCAGTTAATAAACTTTTAATTGTATTTCTAAAATCATATGATACCTTATTTCTTGGAGAATGAACATATTGTTTTTTCTTAAAAAACTTACTAAAAATAGCACTTAATTTACCACCCATATTTAACCTCCATGTTCTTTAATTATTTCTTCTTTTATTTTCATATATTTATTGAATTCTTCATCTGATAAATCAGGTTTTTTATCTTTCAAATAAGCCACAAAAATATCCATATTGCTATCATCTAAAACTTTAACATTTTCCATTATATTCTTAGATTTTTTATAAAAACATTTAATATTATTATTTTTACAAAATTCATAAACCTCTGGATTAGTAGTTTTAATTTTAAAATAATTCAAGTTATCTTTAAACTTTTCATAATTTTCATGCACTTCATTAATATCATTTGTTTCAATTAAATTATATTTTTGATATCCATCTATTATATGACTTTCTACTGTCATTTCTATATCATCAAATATGAGATATCGTTTTTCTTCATTGGCTTCATTCCAATTTTCTTGTATCAATGAACCAACATAATATAACATACCATTTTTATTTTTTATTTCTTGAGGTTTATGATAATGACCTAATAAGATAAGTTGAAAATATTTTGATAAATCAGAAAATTTTATATTTGATACGCCAAATATACCTGTAGATAATTGTGCCTCATTTACACCAAAGTGACTTATTAAAGTATTAATATTTGTCATATCTATATTTTCTGCAATTGCTCTTAAAAATTCTAATTGATGTCTATGCCATCCACATAATAGTACATTATTATTTTCACCTATTACCAAATATTGATTATAATCAACTATAGTTACATTTGAATAACCATTAAATGATGTGACTAATGTTAATGGATTTTCACTAGAATCAGCAACATCATGATTACCATTAATTATATAAAACTTCCAATCAGTATATTTCTCAATAAATGATTTAAATAAATACAATGCAGATGCATATACAATATTTTTTTCATGAAATATATCACCTAATATTATTACATTTTTATCATTTATATCATTATCTTTATATTTATCTAATATAGATGACATTATTTCAATTTTAGTATATGATTTAGATGGATATACATATCCACTTTCTACATAATTAGTATCTTTGCCAGTTAAGTGTAAATCAGCAAATAATATATATTTCATTATGAACCTCCACGCCAATATGTAATTATACTAGATCATCAACACTCAATACACATTTGCTTGTTGATGTTTCCCATACTTTAACTTTATAAACACCCTGTATTTTCTTTGATTTACATAATTCTGCAAATATATATTGTGTTATATTTTCAGCAGTTGGATTTTCTAAAAATTTATTTAAATGTTGATGATCAAACATGTTAATTACCGCTTCATTAACAACATCTTTTAATATTTTAAAATCAATAACCATACCAGTCTCTTTATTTACTGGTCCTTTAATAGCAATTTCAATTTTCCATTCATGACCATGTAGGTTAGCACATGCACCATTATAATCAGGTAAATTATGTGCACCGGCAAATTCAAATATTTTAGATACTAACAATATTGGTGAATCAATTATTTTTCTAAAACAATCTTCACATACCATTATACTTCTTTTACCACATGAAATATATGATGGTGAACTAAAATTTTGTTTTTCTTTATGACATATATAGCATGTTTCCAAATCTTGATCTAAAAATCTAGCCAACTCCGCCTTAGTATAAAGTAATTTTTTCATTATCATTCCTCCTCATTTTTTATTTTATTGAAAGGATATTTTCCAACAACTTCATAATATATTACAATCATTCGTGTTGCATATAATTGAAATTTATCCTGTTGTTTTTTAGTGATAAAAAAAGATTTATTAGCTAACATATTTTTCAATTCATTATAACATTTAGTAAAAATATCATATTTCTCACCTTGAGGTATATCTTTATATATATCATTCATAATATTTAAAAATTTGTCACCTTCAATTCTAATTTCATAACCAAACATATGTCCATCAACATAATAATTTTGTGATACTTCATTGCTCGTAAATATGAATAAAATAATATTAAATATAATCAAATAAATCCAAGTTTTATCTTTAAGCATTTTTTACTCCTTCATTATCAACAATAAAGGTAATCATATACAAAATACATACAATTGTTAACCAAACCAAAATTATGTCACTAAATGACATTAAACCTCCTTTAGTAATTATTGTTTCTATTATAATTATTATTATAATTATTATTATAGTTATTACTATAATTATTTTGATTATTATTCTGGTTATTTTGATTAGTCAACTTATTAATTAATTGATCATATAATGCCTTCATTGGTAATAAATTAGCAGCTATAAATCTTAAATAATATTTAAACATATCTAATTCTACATTATTATAAAAGTAATAATTAGTTATATCTTTATTATCACCGGATTTATATGTAATGCTCAAATTTATATGATCTTTATATGATGATACCGATAATATAGACATAGAATTTTCATTAATAGAATTAACTTTAGATTTATCATGCAATATTGGATTAATTTGATATTGTGGATTCTTTATCAAACCATTAATATCATTAAGTAATATTATAGCTTCGCTTGCAACTAATGACATAACTTTTTTATTTTGATAATTATAAACTTTATCATTCTTTTGTATACCACCTGACATACTTCTATTAGCATCAAATGCGGGAACTATTTCTATTAATCCAGTTCCTCTCTCATAATTAATACTACAGATTAATTGGCTTTTCTTAGCATAAAATCTGTGAACGTTTGTATACATTACATCCTCCTAAAATTATATTTCACCCATCAAGCTCTTTCTTAAAAGATCACTTGTGGCTTTATTTAATTCTTTTGTAACCTGTTTCCATTCTTTTTTATCTAATGTATTTTTGTTTTCTTTTTCATAATCTTCAATTACATCTTTATTCAATAGACCTAATAATTTGCCAAATCTTTCAAATGAAAATTCATCTTCCCCTATTTTGGATTTAAGATTATTAATTCTATTAACATTTACGTATTCTAATAATTTATTTAATACTTTATTCTGTTCATCTGACAATTGTTTTTCTACTTTAGGTTTTCTAACTTTCTGTTTCTCTTTAAATTTACTTCCTTTTTTCTTAATAATAACTCTGTGCAAACCAAACCATATATCTTTTTCATATGGTTTAATGACAATACCTTCCACTATATTATCATCAATCTCAGGTAATTCATGATACTTATACACTTGACTCTTCATATTTTCAACATCGATTTCTAATAATTCATTTATCTTTCCAATTTTAATAATTGGAACTAATGGTATATTATGCCTTTTACAAACATTTTCTACTTGATTGAATGGCATATAAAAAGTTTTATATTCATCTTTTTTCCAATGAGTAATTAATATATCAAATATCATCACACCAATTTTATTATAATAATATACACCTTTTTGAATTGATGAAAATTCTTTTATTTTCTCAACATCAGTATGCGGATAATTTCCACCATATATTTCACCAATGAACTGAATAGTTTTGATATCCATGTGTGGATATAATTTTTTAATATAACGGATAGATTCTCTGATATTTTCAAATACATTACAATCAATATATTCCCAGTTATAAAACTTTTCACCTGATTGAATTATTCCGCTTCTTTTTGCCACATTTAAAACACCATTTTCTAAATTGTGTACAAAAGAAAAATTAGCACCATGGATTTTTTCAGTTGCAACAAACATCTCATCTTTTAATTCTAATTTAATTCTATCCACAAATTTTTTATCATAATGATTAGTAATAGAAGAATATTTTTTAAACATTTAACCACCTCCTAATTACTATGATATATCAGCTGTCCATAATCCATGATTTTTATCATGATCATTATGTAATCCCAATCTAATGGTTTTAGCCATATAAATACCTGACCAATTAAAACCTAAATCATATTTTTCCTGATCCATTTTATACATTTCATATACATTAATATTACTTTGACCATTACTATATTTTAATAAATCTAAATAAGTAACTCCATTTGGAACAATTACACCTCTTATTCTAAGACTATATCTAACTTTACCATCACTGTCAATACTTGGATAACCTAATAAATCTCTAATATCATGCTTACTATATGGTAAATCTTCATATAATAAATCTAATAATTTTGGCATATGTATATTATCATATTTACGTATATCATCAAATACTCTTTTTGTTTCATCAGTTTTTTGTACAAAAGTAGTATCATTATATTCAATATTACTAAAATCATAATATTCTGATAATTTAGGATCTATAACAGAAACACTTGCATATATATTATACTTATTTAGCACTTTTATTAAATTTACCGCATACTTTAGATTATATGCATTTAATGTAACTTCAGCAGTACAATCGATTTTATTTTTATATTTTTCTTTCATCATTATTAATGTATTCAATCCAATTTGGGATTTGTAAGCCCTATCATCATCATATTCACCTTGTATTACATCTACAGAGGCAGTAAAACCTCTTATAAATTTAACATTATTTATTAAATTTTCTAATTGTTTAGTCAATGTGCAATTAGTTATTATAGTATATAATGTTCCAAGTTCATTCAAATAATTTACCAAATCTGGCAACCATGGTACAATTAAAGGTTCACCACCTAATATTGAAAAAAATGTATTAGGTTGATAATCATGCCAATCTTTAAAAAATTTCTTCCACCATTCTAAATCTTTTTCATTTTCATTATAATATTTCATATCAGGATAAACAGATGTTGATTTCCATACATTACAATAATGACATTTTAAATTACATTTTCTAGTAAGATAAACATTAGCAAATGGTATTTCGTATTTCATTATACCTCCAGAAATTTAATTTTTTTAAAAAGAATTTTGTTTACGAAAAAAAATAAATCAAAATTAAAAGGGAGACATCCAGTTATTTTTGGATGTCTCCCTTATATACAATGGAGGGACTGGATTTTGTGATTTAATTAATTATTTTAATACCCACTGATCATCTACATTATCAGTTGTAGATGGTTGTGGTTGCTGTTGTGGTTGATTCACAGGTTGTGGTTTTATAGTAGCCTGTACTGGTTGAGGTTGAACTTTTACAACTTCCTCAGTTTTAACAGTCTCTTTAGCTACTACGGTTTCAACCTTTTTTGGTTGAGGTGGTGTAGATGCCTTTGGAGTTTGAGGATTTGTTTTAGGTGTAGTTGGTTTATGTAATTTACCTTGCTCTACAACCCATTTTCTATACTTCACTAACGCCTCATGAATAGGCGTAGTGGATTTCTTTATTCTCTCGGCGACATCTTTGTTATAACCATTTTCCAATGTATTGACATCATTGATAAATGGTTGTAAAATTGCCATTAATTCTTTTCCAGTCATTACAGCTCCTCCTTATTAAGGATAAATTTAATACCAGTCCTCTTTTCTCCATTGGCGTTTAATTCCGAAAATGCAAC
>Ga0256842_1001465_pt1 | contig 18782 bp, 19 predicted proteins | sample 4559240metaG_FD_185973 | JGI IMG/M metagenome (GOLD analysis project Ga0256842, IMG submission 185973) | Hydrothermal vent microbial communities from Guaymas Basin, Mexico - 4559-240 | ecosystem: Environmental > Aquatic > Marine > Hydrothermal vents | place: Mexico: Guaymas Basin | collected...
AGAGGAAATAAAGAGGAAAAAGGCAGAAAAAAAGAAAAAAGAGGAAGAGGAAAAAAGGGAAGAGGTATTTACGCATGTTGTACCTCTTGTCCTTGAACTTTCCAGAGATATAAGTGATTATTTAAGAAGAGATAAATCCATTCTGGAAAAATTTTTAAATGAGCACTTGAAAAGATTAAAGGTAGCAATGTTTTATGAGATGGGGATTAGATATCCCGGGGTGCAGGTTAAATTGGGTGGATGTCCGGGAGTTGGACGTTTTAGAATTTTGCTCAAGGAAGTTCCAACGTATGAAGGGGAATTGGATCTGAATAAAATTTTAGTAAATGATACTGTGGAAAATCTTTCCATCTATGGAATGAAACCTGAAAGAGCAACCAATCCTGTAACTGGGAAACCAGCTGCATGGGTTAAAAAGGAATATATTGAAAGATTGAAACAGGCGGGAATAATTTATTGGGACACTCCAGAAATAATAGTTCTCTATCTCTCCTGGTTTATGAAAAAATATGCAGCCGAATTTTTGGATCTTCAAGAGGTTCAGACACTTTTGGATTTATTGTCTGAGGGATTTCCTGCGCTTGTAAAGGAAGTTGTTCCCAAGATTGTTTCTCTTCCTGTATTGACTGAGATTTTGCAGAGATTGGTTCAGGAAGGGATTTCAATAAAGGATTTGAGAACAATACTTCAAGCATTGAGTGAATTTGGAAGGGGAGAAAAGGATGTTGTGATGCTCACTGAATATGTAAGGGGCGCTTTAAAAAGATATATTACCTATAAATTTGCAGAGGGCAAAAATATATTAATGGTTTACCTGCTGGATCCCGAGATAGAGGAGATAATATCCTCTTCCATTCAGAGAACAGCAACGGGCAATTATCTTTCAATTGATCCCGAAACTACTCAAAAAATTCTTGACTCAATGAGGGCCGAGATAGGGAATTTACCACCCACAGCCCAGAACCCTGTAATACTGACTGATATGGAGATAAGAAGATATGTAAAGAGGCTTACTGAAATGGATTTTCCAAATCTATCAGTTATATCCTATCAAGAGCTATCGCCAGATATAAATGTTCAACCTCTGGCAAGAATAATGTTAAAACAGGATTAATTCTCTTTTTCCCAAAAAATTTTAAAAATATTGTAGACAGAGAAAAATTTTCCTGTATAATTTGTGTTTAATTGACTTCAAAAAGAGGGTTGTCTATGCCTTCACCAGAAATTAAACCTGAATACCTGGGATATCTTCCAATTTTTATATTTATGATAATTGCCGTATTGGTGCCAGTTATTGTCCTTTTTATAGGAAGATTTTTGAGACCTTCAAATCCGGATAAAATAAAATTAAGTCCCTATGAGTGTGGTATTGATCCGGAAGGAGATGCAAGACAGAGATTTCCCGTTAGATACTATATTATAGCCCTTTTGTTTGTGGTTTTTGATATAGAAGCTGTCTTTGTTTTCCCATGGGTTGTTATTTACGCTTCACAGAATGCAGATGTTATGACTTTTCTGTTTGTAGAAATGGTTGTATTTTTTGCAATAGTTATTGCAGGATTTATTTACATCTGGAAGAAAGGTGCTTTAAAATGGGTATAGAAGGAAAATTTAAGAAAAACATAATTACCACAACCGTTGATTACCTGTTTAATTGGGCGAGGAAATCTTCTCTCTGGCCTGTTACTTTTGGGTTGGCATGCTGTGCGATAGAAATGATGGCTACAGGGGCATCGAGATGGGATCTGGATCGTTATGGCATTATTTTTAGGCCTTCGCCGAGACAATCTGATGTAATGATAGTTGCAGGAACTGTGACACTTAAAATGGCGCCTGCAGTAAAGAGGGTCTGGGATCAGATGCCAGACCCAAAATGGTGTATTTCAATGGGATCCTGTGCAAATAGTGGAGGTCCCTTTGACAGTTATTCTGTGTTGCAGGGAGTTGATATGATAATCCCTGTGGATGTTTATGTTCCTGGGTGTCCACCGCGTCCCGAAGCCCTTTTATATGGGATACTCAGGCTTCAGGATAAGATTTCTAAAATGACAATAGCAAAAAGTGAATAAATTTTTTGGGTGATAGAAAAATGGCAGAAGAAAACAAAAAAAACAGTGAGAAAAAAACTGCTCCTCCTAAAAGACCACCTAAGAAGGAGGAAGTAAATTTATATGAGGATTTAGCCGGTGCTGAAATTTTTGAAAATCTCAAAAGTAAGTTTTCTGATTTAGTGGTAGATGGTAAAAAGATTAGAGGACAGAACATAATTTACTTAAAAAATGGGGAAAACCTATTAGATCTGTTTATTTATCTAAGAGATGAAGAAAAGTTTGATATGCTTGCGGATCTCACTGCCATAGATTATCCAGAGAGGGAAAAGAGGTTTACAGTCCTGTATAATCTCTATTCCTTTTCTAAGTTGGAAAGACTCCTGATAAGACTTGATATATCTGAAGGTGAAGAAGTAGAAACGGTATCAAATATATGGCCCTCAGCCAATTGGCCAGAAAGGGAAGTTTTTGATATGTTTGGTATTAAATTTAAGAACCATCCAGATCTCAGAAGAATTTTACTCCCTGAAGATTGGAAGACACATCCTTTAAGGAAGGATTTTAATGTGAAGGATAGAGATCAGGATTGGATGGAAAAACATTTAGGGATAAGAGAAGATGTAAATACCGGTGAGGTAAAGTAAAGATGATTGAAGATAAAAAAGTAGAGGAAAAATTTGTAGATGCAACTGAAGAACTTGTCCTGAATATGGGCCCTCAACATCCATCGACCCATGGTGTTTTGAGGGTAATTTTAAAGTTGCACCATGAAAAGGTTGTGGATCTTGACTGCGATATTGGATATCTTCACAGGGGTGTTGAGAAAATTTCTGAAAATCTTTCCTATAAATTGGCTGCTCCATACATGGATAGATTGGATTACATAGCTGCAGTTTCAAATAATCTCGCCTATGTGGAAACTGTTGAAAAATTAATCGGAGTTGAAGTTCCTAAAAAAGCCCAGTATATAAGGGTTATATTGACGGAACTAAATAGAATTGCCTCACACCTTTTGTGGCTTGCCACTCACGCTCTTGATATAGGTGCCATGACAGTTTTTCTATATTGTTTCCGTGAAAGAGAGGAGATCTTAAATATTTTTGAGATGGTAACCGGTGCAAGGCTCACCACAAACGCCTTTAGAATTGGTGGAATTCCGGCGGATGTCCCTGAGGGCTTTGAAAAAGCAGTAAAAGATTTTTGTAAAATTTTACCGGGAAGGATTGAAGAATATGAAGGATTGTTGACCAAAAATAGAATATGGATTGCCAGGACTAAGAATATAGGTGTAATTTCAGGGGAAGATGCAATTGCTATAGGACTAACAGGTCCATCCCTGAGGGGATCAGGTGTTAAATGGGATTTGAGAAAGGCACATCCCTATGAATGTTATGATGAATTTGATTTTGAAATACCCACAGGAAAAAATGGGGATACATATGACAGGTACCTTGTGAGACTTGAGGAAATGAGGCAGGCAAGAAAAATAATATTACAGGCAATAGATGGGATTCCAGATGGTGATTATATGGCAAAGGTTCCAAAGATGTTGAGACCCCCAAAGGGTGAGGTTTATCATTCAATAGAGGCTCCTAAGGGAGAGTTGGGATTTTATATTGTAAGTGATGGCAGTACGAAACCCTATAGGGTTAGAATTAAAGGACCTTCTTTTTTCAATTTACAGGCGTTAAAAACATTATGTGTTGGCCATTATGTTGCGGATGTGGTGGCAATTATAGGAACACTTGATATTGTTTTAGGAGAAATTGATAGATAAGAGGTGATTTAAATATGGATTTTTTACTGGTAGCAGTAGTAAAAATAATCATAATTTTAGTCTTTATATCTCTTGGTGTTGCATATCTCACATATCTTGAAAGGAAAGTAATTGGGCATATGCAGGTGAGGTTAGGCCCCATGAGGGTTGGTTGGCATGGGTTGCTTCAGCCCATAGCAGATGGTTTAAAGTTGGTGATTAAAGAGGATATTATACCTACTCAATCTGATAAATTGATGTTTATACTTGCCCCTGTGATCTGTTTTTTACATGCCTTTATTGTTTATACATTTATACCCTTTGATGGACCCGGGGGATTCTGGGGGTATGGAGGGTATGTTTCTGACGTAAATGTTGGACTTCTTTTTATATTAGCAGTTGCCTCTGTTGGTGTTGTGGGGATAATTTTAGGTGGATGGGCTTCAAATAGTAAATATCCACTCCTTGGTTCTCTGAGATCTGTTGCTCAGCTTGTGAGTTATGAAGTTGCCATGGGACTTGCTATAATGGGACCCATTTTACTTGCTGGAAGTTTAAGTATGGTTGAAATAGTGAAGGCTCAGGAAAAAATGGGAGTCTGGTTCTTTGTCCCTCAAATAGTTGCCTTTGTAATATATTTCATTTGTGGGGTTGCAGAAACCAACAGGGCTCCTTTTGACCTACCGGAAGCGGAATCTGAGTTAGTAGGAGGATATCACACCGAATATAGTGGTTTTAGATTTGCCATATTTTTTCTTGCTGAATATGCAAATATGATAACGGTTTCTGCAATTGCTGTAACTGTATTTTTAGGTGGATGGATGATGCCCTTTCCATCGCTGCTTAAACCATATTTGTCTTTTGTTCCGGGGTTTGTGTGGTTTTGCTTGAAAGTAATGTTTTTCCTCTTTGTATATCTATGGATTAGGGCAACATTTCCAAGATATAGGTTTGACCAGCTGATGTCTATAGGGTGGAAGATTTTACTTCCTCTTTCTATAGCGAATCTCGTTGTGACTTCCTTTATTATTTTGTATTTGAAAATGTAATGGTGGGATATTAAAGATGAAAGTGAAAGAATTAGTTTCAAAAGTGCTCTTTTTGGATTTGATAAAAGGGCTATCAATAACCCTAAAATCGATGATGTCAGGAGCTGTTACAGAACAGTATCCTAAGGAAAGATCAAAAATATATGAGAGATTTCGTGGTGAGCCAAGGATGGGTGTGGATGAAAATGGGAAAACCAAATGTATTGCTTGTAATCTCTGTGCCATTAATTGTCCTGCTGGTTGCATAACTGTGGAATCTAAAAGGGATCCTGAGACTAAAAAAAGAGTTCTCACCAGATATGTTTTTGATATGCAGAGATGCCTTTTCTGTGGATTTTGTGAGGAAATTTGTCCCGTGGACTGCATCCAGCTTACCATGGATTATGAAATGGCTCAATACAGTAGAAAAAACTTCATACTCGAATTGGAACAACTTGAAAAGGGTATGGAGAAAATAAAATATAAAAAATAAAAAGGTAGAAAAATGGCGGAAATAATATTCTGGTCACTATCAGCTATTGCTTTAGTTTTTTCCTTTGTTGTCATACTTGCAAAGAATCCGGTGAGAAGTGCCATTGCCCTTATTGCGGTTTTGCTTGCCTTTGCCGGATTATACTTAATTCTTGATTCAGAGTTTATTGCTGGAGTACAGATACTTGTATATATTGGTGGAATAACTGTTCTGTACATGTTTGTTGTCTCCATGATGAGATTAAAGAGAATAAATGTGGAGTCACAATTTAGCAGGCAGTGGCTGGCAGCTATAATCAGTGCCATAGCCTTTTTTGTTGAAGTTATTTATTTCATATTGAAGGGTAAGGATTTCTTTAAAATGGGAATGAACAGTAAAATTGAAGTGGCGAATGGGCTTGGTACAGTTGAAAATGTTGGAAAGGTGCTTTATGGAAAATATGTTTTACCCTTTGAAATTGCGACTGTACTTTTACTTGCTGCCATTATAGGAACAGTTTTGCTTGCAAAAAGAGAAAAGAAGGAGATGGAGTAAATGAGTTTGTACAATTTTTTGTATCTTAGCTCCATAATTTTTACATTAGGTGTTATAGGAGTTCTTGTAAGGAGAAATGTATTAATAGTTTTGATGTCTATTGAGTTGATGTTAAACGCTGTTAATTTAAATTTGATAGTTTTTTCGAAACTGTGGGGAAATGTAGTGGGACAGGTTTTTACTGTTTTTGTTATTACTGTTGCTGCTGCCGAGACTGCTGTAGGACTTGCCATAGTGGTTGCCATTTATAGACATAAGGATACAGTAAATATTGATGAAGTGAATATTTTGAAATGGTAGAAAATTTTCTAAAGGAGAAGTGAAAAAAGTGGCTGAATATCTTTGGTTAATACCAACGTTACCTTTTATTGGCTTTTTGATAAATGGTTTAGGTGGGTTGCTCTACAAAAGGATAACCAAAAAGACATTTAATAGGTATTTTGTGAGTTTGGTGGCCTGTGGATTGGTCTTTATCTCCTTGATTCTTTCCACCATGGCCTTTGTTCAACTTGCAAATATGCCTGAAAATCATAAATATATAGAGCAAAAGTGTTTTAACTGGGTTGCTGCCGGAGATATTACCACCACCGGCTATTATGACAGGATACCTTCTGAGACAAAGCAGTTTAATGTAGAATGGACTTACTTTTTCGATCCCCTTTCTGCCGTGATGGCACTTGTTGTATGTGGAGTGGGGTTTTTAATCCATGTGTTTGCCATTGGATACATGTGGGATGACACTGGTTTTTATAGATTTTTTAGCTACCTGAACCTCTTTATGTTTGCAATGCTTACCCTTGTCCTTAGTAATAATTTTATTATGATGTTTCTTGGATGGGAGGGGGTTGGCTTCTGTTCATATGCACTTATTGGATATTATTTTCATAAAAAGAGCGCCTCAGATGCTGGAAAAAAAGCATTTATTGTTAACCGTGTGGGGGACTATGGATTTTCTGTTGGGATGTTTTTGCTTTTTGTGACTTTTGGGACCTTTAATTTTAAAGAACTGGGAGAAATTATAGGAAAGTTGCCTGTTGAAGCACATTTTGGGATTTTGTCTGCGATTGGTATTCTTCTTTTCATAGGAGCCACTGGAAAGAGTGCTCAGATTCCACTATATGTTTGGCTTCCCGATGCAATGGAAGGTCCCACACCTGTTTCTGCGTTGATCCATGCTGCCACGATGGTTACAGCAGGTGTATATATGATTACAAGATCAAGTTTTCTCTATACCAGGACTCATCTTTCTCTTGAGATTGTGGGATTTTTTGGGGTAATGACAGCTCTGTATGCTGCAATAATGGGTTTCTTCCAGAGAGATATAAAAAAGGTCCTTGCCTATTCTACAATAAGTCAGTTGGGGTATATGTTTACAGCCCTTGGAGTTGCAGCATTTTCCGCTGGAATTATGCACCTTATGACACATGCATTTTTTAAGGCTCTTCTCTTTTTAGGTGCTGGTAGTATCATTACTCAGATGCACCATGAACAGGATATGCAAAAAATGGGAAACCTGAGAAAATATATGCCAATAACATTCTGGACTATGGCTGCGGCATATCTTGCCATATGTGGAATTCCACCCTTTAGTGGATTTTTTTCAAAGGATGAGATTTTGTGGCAGGCCTTTGCGAGAGGACATAAATTTTTTTATGTAATAGGGTTAATAGCGGCAATTTTTACTGCATTTTACATGACAAGACTTATGATTCTCACCTTTTTTGGTAAGGAGAGGATAGATCCTAACGTAAAAGAACATTTAAAAGAAAGTCCTGCAGTTATGACAATTCCCCTTATCATTCTTGGAATACTTGCCACGGTAGGGGGCTTTGTTGGATTGCCTGCCTGGCTTGGAGAGAATAGATTTGAAAAATGGCTTGAACCAGTTTTTGAACACAACTACAACAATCCTGTTTTTGCCATGCATCACTACTCACATGGGTTTGAAATGATGATGGCTGGAGTCTCCATTCTGGCAGCGTTACTTGGATTTTCTGTGGCTTTATATCTATATGGCAAAAAGGGAATTGTCCCAGATGATGAAAAAAATTGGGGAAAATTGTGGAAGGTTATTTATAACAAATTCTATGTTGACGAGCTCTACGATGCGCTTTTTGTAAATCGCGCCAAAGATCTTGGGAATGCTTTATCTGCTTTTGATCTTGCAGTAATTGATGGTGGTGTAAATGGCACTGCAGCAACTACCAGAGGAACTGCCACGGCTTCAAGCTGGTTCGATAAATATGTTGTGGATGGGCTTGTTAATCTGCAGGCATGGATTGTTCAGACTTCCAGTGGAATTTTAAGAAGAATTCAGACAGGTGTAATTCACAATTACGCCCTGGCAGTGATTCTTGGAATTGTGATTTTATCTTGTCTATATATTTTCAGATAGGAGTGTAGGTAAATGGAAATTTTAGGAGTTCCAATTTTAAACGCTGTAACATATTTTCCTTTGATAGGCTTTTTGGTAATTTTACTCATTCCAAAGAGCAAGGAAACTCTGATAAAAATTGTGGCAAACGTGACTGGCTTCATTGGATTTTTAATATCCCTGCCCCTTATAATCAACTGGTACAAACCTGAAGTTGTAAATGGCATGAAAAATGGGATGAGATATGTAATTGATGTTCCCTGGATAAGGACCATTGGGGCGAGGTACCAATTTGGAATAGATGGAATAAGTTTGCTTTTAGTACTGCTTACAACTCTTCTGGGATTTATTGCAATACTTTCCTCCTGGAGTGCCATTAAAGACAGGGTAAAGGAATATTACGCATATATGCTTTTGCTTCAGACTGGAATGCTTGGTGTTTTCATGGCTACGGACCTATTTCTCTTTTATGTCTTTTGGGAAGTTATGCTTGTTCCAATGTATTTCCTAATTGGTGTATGGGGAGGTCCAAGGAAACTCTATGCAGCAATTAAATTCTTTTTATATACACTTGCAGGTTCCGTTCTGATGCTTCTTGCTATTATTGCTCTTTACTTTAAATACATATCCATTTATGGCTGGGAACATAGAACATTTAGCCTGTTTAAATTTATGCAGGTTGGATTTGATCCACAATTTCAGTGGTGGGCATTTTTGGCATTTTTCATAGGCTTTGCCATTAAGGTTCCTATGTTTCCATTCCACACATGGCTTCCAGATGCCCACGTTGAGGCCCCAACTGCTGGATCTGTTATCCTTGCTGGTGTTCTTTTGAAGATGGGAACATATGGCTTTGTTAGGTTTAGTTTGCCTCTTTTCCCGGATGCCATGATAAAGTTTACTCCACTACTTATGACTTTGTGTGTGATAGGTATAATTTATGGTGCATTGGTTGCAATGATGCAGGCAGATATGAAGAAACTTGTTGCCTATTCCTCGGTGAGTCACCTTGGAATGACCATGCTTGGGGTTTTTGCCCTGACGCAGGTTGGTATTCAGGGGGGAGTGATTCAGATGATAAATCATGGAATATCCACAGGGGCACTCTTTTTGATTGTAGGTATTGTCTATGAGAGGAGGCATACAAGACTTATAAAAGAATATGGGGGGCTTTCACACAATATGCCACTTTATGCAACTATCTTTTTAATTATGACACTTTCCTCTATAGGTTTACCGGGACTCAATGGTTTTATCGGTGAATTTATGATACTTCAGGGTACCTTTGCAAGGCATGACCTGAGAGTTTATGCAATTCTTGCCGCAAGTGGAGTTATTCTGGGTGCAGCATATATGCTATGGCTATATCAAAGGGTAATGTTTGGTAAACTGGAGAAAGAAGAAAATAAGAAGATGAAGGATTTAAATTTGAGGGAAGTCTTTACTTTTGTCCCACTTATAATACTTGCTGTGTGGATAGGGATTTATCCATCTTTTTGGCTTAAATATTTAAAAGCTCCTGTTAAGAAAATTACAGACATCTATCAGAAGAAGATGGTTGAAAAGAAAGTGGAGTTAAATTCAAAATTAAAAGTGGATTATAAGGGAATGAAAAGAATAATAAATAATAACAATATGAGTGAGGAGTAGAATATCCATGTTGGGAGATTCTCTAAAATTAGTAAATAACATTCTTGGCATAAAGGACATAGCAGCATTTTCTCCACAGATTCAACTTTTGATATGGGGTATTGCAATACTACTGCTGTCTGTCTTTGTAAAAGATAAAAAGAGCAGGATGAATATATCCTTTTATTTTTCCCTTCTGGGTGTTTTTTTCTCAGGCTGGTCATATATTAAACTTTTAAGGCTTGAGGGAATATATGATGGGGAAGGGATTAAGTTTTTCAATGGCATATTTAAATTGGATGGCATAACAATATTTTTCTATGGAATTTTTCTACTTGCTGGGCTTCTTACTATTTTACTTTCAAAGAGATTTCTGGAGGAAGAATCTACATTTGAATCGGAATACTACTCTCTATTACTTCTATCTATAATGGCAATGATGTGTATGGCTGGTAGTAATGACCTCATCGGGATATATATTAGCCTTGAGTTTATGTCAATATCCATTTATGTTCTGGTTGGATATTTAAGAAAACAGTTGAGATCAACTGAAGGGGCCATTAAGTATTTTATCCTGGGAGCGTTTTCTTCTGGTTTACTTCTTTTTGGAATGTCTTTTATATATGGAATGGGAGGTACCACAAATTTAACCCAACTCTTTAGAATCCTCACTGGAGGAAAGAGTGCAATAAGTGAACCTTTGCTGGTTTTATCTATGCTGCTAATACTTGCAGGTATGGGATTTAAGGTTGCGGCAGTTCCCTTTCACATGTGGTGTCCCGATGCCTATGAAGGTGCACCAACTCCAATAACTGCATTCATGTCTGTTGCTCCAAAGGCGGCAGGTTTTGTTATATTCATAAGACTATTTTTCTCACTCTTTAAGACCATAACATATGAATATGTTTCTGTACTTGCCCTTTTAAGTATTATTACAATGACTGTGGGAAATGTTATAGCAGTTAAACAGACAAATATTAAAAGACTTCTTGCCTATTCAAGTATTTCTCATGCAGGATTTATCTTAATGGGACTTCTGGCAAGGAATGAGTTTGCTCTTAAGTCAATTGGAATGTATATATTGTGTTATCTATTTATGAATATTGGGGCTTTTGCAATAGTGATTGTAATGAGAAGGAAAAATATCATTGGTGAGGAATTGGATGATTATAAGGGACTTATTCACACACATCCAGTTATGGCTTCATTTATGACAGTGTTTTTACTATCACTTGCAGGAATTCCGCCCACTGCAGGTTTTGTGGCAAAATACTTTGTTTTTTCCACTGTAATTAAAGAATTTTTAAAAAGTGGAGATAGATTGCTCCTTTATGTGGCGGTTGTTGGTGCCATAAATGCAGTTATCGCTCTTTACTACTATTTTAGAATTGTTAAGAGAATGTTTATGGGTGAGCCCACAAAGGAAAGCGAAGAGAAGGTTGCAGTTAATTTCTACTCCGGCCTTTCAATAGGAATTGCTTTCTTTTTCACTCTTTTTATCGGCGTATATGCTGAGCCATTTATAAGGTTTGCAGATCTAATAGGCAATTCCTTCAGGTCACTCTTTTAAAGATGAAAAAAAAAAGAAAGTTGAGCCCGAAGATGGTGAATACACTATCGGCGGGCTCTATGATTCCCTCCTGCATAGTTGTATCTCTCCTTTTTTATTACTGGTTTAAGAGCAATGGTTGGGTGGGAGAGTCCTCTCTTGTGTATTTCGTAATTTTTGGAATAATCTCTGGTTTTTATAGTTTTATAAAATATTTACCAAAAGAATAAAAAATATAGAGGGAGAGAAAGGTGCATGAGTTTAATCATGGAAAGGCCTTGAAGAGGATAGAGAGGAATTTTATTTTTGTGGTGGTACTCGGGATATTTCCATCAGCAACAAAATCAGGATATTCACTATTAAATTTTTTAGCGGGAACAGCAGTTTCGGTAATTTCATACTACTTAATAAAAATTGTTGCAGATTCAGCTTTAAAAAGGGTAAAAGAGCAGAATGATAGTTACGGGAGATTTTTTGGAAAATTTTTTACAATCAATCTATTGCTTTTTGCCATAATTTATGGTATTAAAATCCTTCCTGTGAAAGATGTGCTTTTTCTTTCACTGGGTGTAAGTGTGGTAATTATTTCAATCTTTATTGAAATTTTTTATGAAATTTTTATGGGAAGATAGTTGATGGAACATCACTTCTTGTTAGCAGAAATAATAAATAAAATTTTAGGACCAATTGTCGTCTGGATATCTAAAATAGTTGGACTTAAAATTGTAGATGAAAAATATCCAATACCGGACTTTTTATGCTTTCTTCTAATAATAGTGCTTGTATCGGCAATTCTTCACTGGTGGAGTGCAAGGAAATATAGCGTTGAGAATCCCACAGGTATGCAACATCTCTTTGAAACCCTTTATGAGGGATTTGGGGATATAATAGAATCTGTTATAGGAGAAGAAGGGAAAAAATATCTGCCATTTCATTTTTCTCTGGGGATGTTTATATTCCTATCAAATATTTCAGGGTTGATCCCGGGATTTGAATCACCTTCAAGTAATATAAATTTTACCGCTGGATGTGCAATTATAGTTTTTATCTATTACAATGTCATTGGATTTAAAAAAAGTGGCATCAAGTATTTGAAACACTTTATGGGGCCAAATATATTCCTTGCTCCCCTGATGATACCAATTGAGATAGTCAGTCATCTTGCGAGACCCTTTTCACTTGCTGTTCGTCTTTTTGCAAATATATTTGGGGAAGACATGGTAATACTTGTTTTTATTGGGCTTTTACCTTTTGTTCTTCCCATGCCACTAATGTTTTTATCCATATTGACATCTTTAATTCAGGCTTTTGTCTTTGTAATGCTTTCTATGTTGTATATTTCAGATGCTTTACCTCATGAAGAGGAGGCACATTAAAAATAGTTGGAAAATAAAAAGAAAAAATATCAGGAGGGAAGAGTGAGAAAAAGAATTTTATCAGTTGTTTTTGTTTTGATTTTAATTTCAATTATGGGACTTCCGATTTTTGCCGCTGAGGCAACACCTTCTGCATCTCAGAATGGAGGAATTTCTCAAGGACTTGGATATCTTGCTGCAGGACTTGGAATGGCAATTGCTGCTGCCCTTTGTGGACTTGGTCAGGCAAAGGCAATAGCTTCAGCCTGTGAGGGTGTTTCAAGGAATCCAGGTTCTGAAAAGGCAATAAGGTTTTTCCTTATTCTTGGTCTTGCTTTTATTGAATCACTTGTTCTCTATACATTTTTGATTGTCATCATTAAGATATAGTTTACAGGGGGAAATTCCCCCTGTTTAATTTTTCCACCTTTTTTCGTCCCGATCCCACCAGTACATTCTTATTACGCCCTTTATATTTAAAGTTATAGCAAGATAATCGCCATTTTTATCCTTTAGGTAAACTGTGCCTGGATTTGACCATACTCCAGTGGGAGAGCAACTTGCAATATGTCTATTGAAGGTTACAGGTGAAGATGGTTGTTTATGTGGATTGGAAGGTGGTCCAATAATATGGTCGCATGAAAATTTAACACCATCTGTGAGAAAATATGGACCTATAATCTTTTCTCCTCTGTCAAAGGTTCTGTTATTATTTTTGTCGCAGTGGATGTAAAAACAATTTGCAGAAGGGTTGAAGTATACTCTGTGTCTCATGTTGAAAGATGCGGCAAGGTATCTGGCCTTTATGAATACGGCCTCAATTTTTCTGCCATTTTCCTCAAGGGCATTCCACCTTGAGAATCCAAAAATTCCAGGAAGAGCAATAATTAAAAGAAGTGAAGTGATTAAAATGAAAATGATTGATTCAAGCATAGTAAAACCACTTTTTTTAAACATAAATACCTCCTTTTTTAAAAAATTGTCTACATTATTAATAACGTTTTTTGGGAGAAATATTTCGGTTTTTACTGAAAAAAATATATAATTTTTATTTAAAGAAGGGAGATAATTGTGAGGAAACTATTTATAAGACCTTTATTTTTAATGATTTTTTCCACATTTATTTTTTCAGGACCACTTTATGTATTTTATCCAAATGTAGGTCAGGGAAGTTGCACCATAATTGTTTCCCCGGAAGGTTATGGAGCAATTATTGACTCGGGTTCTGCAATCAGGCATGCCCCAACAGATGTAGTGAGGTTTATTAGAGATTTAAAAGATAGGGGAATTTTAAAGGAAATAAAGTATATCCTGCCCACCCACTATGATGAGGATCATATTGGAAAGTTTGTAGATATTATGAAAAGTTGTGATGTTACAACTGACTGCTGGGTGCTTGATAGAGGTATTTATGGAGGTGTACCAGATACAAATATGTATCAAAATTATAGGTATGAGACTGGTTGGTTTAACTATAGAGAGGTACAGCCTGGAGATGTTCTACTTGAAAATGGCGATTTTTCAATTACCTGCATGGTTGTAAATGGAAAGACAATTGGTGGTGATGTGGTAGATATAACGCATTCTTCAGAATTTGAAAATTCTGCCTGTGCAGGTTATTTAGTAAAATATAAAAATTTTAAACTCTGGATTGCTGGGGATTTAACGGGGTATGATTGGGATTTAAATGATGACATAATAATACCTGATGTTGAATCAGCGGTTGCCCCATATATAGGAGACATTGATGTATATACCTTTCATCACCATGGCAGTATAACTGGATCCAATCCATATTTTCTTTCTGTTATTAAGGCAGAAGTTGGTATTGCTCAGATGGGGAGTGAAAACACCTATGGGCATCCAAATAAAAACACGGTATTAAGATATTTGGACAGTCCAACAACAACTGGCGGGCACTACTTCATACAGCAAAATCCGGGGAATCCAGATGATCCGAGATCTGATGATTCTCTTGGGTACATTGCAAATGGAGACATAACAATTATTACTTATGGAAATGGATACTTTATATATGGAGGTGATCTTGAGCCAAAGGTAATCAAGGATGATGAAAGTGGTGAAGTGGATGGTGATTTTCCACCAATTGTAAAAAATGTTGAAAGAGATATAGTGTATCCAACAGGTGATGATACCCCCAGAATAACATGTGGAGTATGGGATGACAAAGGGGTGGAAAACCTAAATTGCTATATTGAATATAGTGTAAATGAAGTTTTGAAACAGCCAATAGAAATGACAAGATATGAGGAAACCTTTGAAGGATACCTGCCATCGGTGGAAGATTCAGATCTGTTAAAATATAGGATAAAATGTGTGGACGAAGGAGGGAATATTACCTACTCAGATTGGTATGGATATTATTCAGGAGTAACGGAGTTGGGGGATATCCACAGAATAGATGTTGAAGGAAATCTTCTTGGAGAAGGGGCCAATATAAGGGCAAGGGGAATTGTGACGGTAAATACAGGTACATTTTCTAAATACTATAACCTCATTTTCTTCCAGGATGAAACGGGAGGTGTGGAACTTTTCTGCAAAAAGAATGATAAAGTACTAAATGTTGGCGATGAAATTGAAGTTTTTGGAAAGGTTTCTTCTTATAACGGAATATCTGAAATATATGTAAGTACTTCCGACGATATAAATGTGGTTAGTAGTGGAAACGAGGTTAATCAAAACATATTTTTTATCTCAGAGTTAAATGAAAAATATGAAGGGAAACTTGTGAGAATAAGGGATGTGAAAATTGTAGGAGGAAATATCCCACAGAGTGGCAATGGGAACCTGACAATTGCCGATGGTAACGGAGATACAATAACATTGAGAATCGATGGAGATACAGATATTCCGGGAATGACTGAACCAACAAATGCCTTTGACATTATTGGAATCTTAACTCAATATGATTCAGTTTGTCCTTATACCTCCGGATATCAGATAACTCCAAGAAGTAGAAGTGATTTTATAGAGAATGCATCTCCAATTGCCTTTATCACAAAACCTTCCGGGGATGTGGAAATAATTGAAGGGGACAGTATGGATTTTGACTGCTACGCATATGATGGAGATGGATATATAACAGGATATCTATGGGATTTTGATGGTGGGGCAGTAAATTCAACTTTGAAAGACCCAGAAGGGGTATGTTTTGAAAATAGCGGGGTATTTAATGTTAGACTAAAAGTATATGACAATGAGGGAGCAGATAATTTGAGGTATCCTGAAGTAAAGATAACGGTTCTTCCAAAGGGTGGAGATGCAGATGGAGATGGCCTTTCAAATGGTGATGAAAGAGAAATTGGAAGTGATCCCTTTAATCCAGATACAGATGGTGATGGTGTGAGGGATGGGGAGGATCCAAATCCTCTTGTTGTGCAGGGTGACGTGGATGGAAGTAAAGAAGTAAACCTTGTGGATCTTTTAAAACTTGAATTATACATTGCCGGAAACAGTCTGAGTGGAAATTTTTATCCAGAATGTGGGGATTTAAATCTCGATGGATTTGTGAATGAGTCTGACGTGGTGATATTTAAAAATTATTTAATAGGAAACAGGTTTCCAATTAGTGATTGAAAGTAATTTTGAAAAACTAAAAGAATTTATTGATGGGTTCAATAGAATTTTAATCCCGGTAAGTGGGGGACTTGACAGCACCTTTCTGCTTTTTTTTACAAGAAAACACTTTCCTGAAAAAAGATTGTGGGCGGTACACTTCAGTGGCCCTTTTTTCTACGAAGAGGATGACGAATTTATAAGGGAACTGTGTGAGGATCTGGGGGTAATGCTTTTTGAAAGAGAATTTAACCACTTCTCGCTGAAAATAGATTCAGAGAAAAGAAGATGTGCGCTTTGCAAAAGTAAAATGCTTGAAATTCTGGAATCCATTTTAGTTGAAAATGGAGGAAATTATATTTTTTCCTCAGAAGTATCTGGGGAGAATCTTGATTTAAGGGATGGATTTAAAATTTTGAAGAAAAACGAGAAAGTGATTTTCCCCCTTCTTGAAAGTAAAATAACCAAGGAAGACATTGTAAGATATTTTAATGAAGCTGGGAGAAAAGATCTCATAAGGCCCAAAAATAGTTGTTTGTTAACAAGGTTTGGAGCAGATATAGAGGTTAACAGTGGAGATCTTGAGAGAATTAAAAGGGGTGAGAGATTTATAAGGTCCCTTGGGTTTAAGGATGTGATTAGACTCAGGCTGAAGGGGAAAAACACCTGTATCATAGAAATTTCTATGAATGAACTCAGGGAAAAGATTCTAAATTTAACTACTTTTGAGTTTTTAAGTTTTATGGATGGACTGGGTTTTAAAGATGTGTTTTTAGATTTAAAAGGTTATGGAGAATTTTGAACTTTTTCTGTATAATTTAGTGGAAAAAGAGAGGGACCAATGGCGAGATATACAATAATTGGACTTGGCACTTTTGGTTTTAATGTGGCCAGTAAGTTGTTTGAGAAGGGACATGAGGTAATAGGTATCGATATAAAGGAAGATCTTGTTCAGAAAGCACAACCCCTTATTTCTCAGGCAATTGTTGCTGATGCCACAGATCAGGAGACATTGAAAGCCCTTGGAATAGAGGATTCAGAGTATGTGGTGGTAAGTGTGGGAAATAAGATTGATACTTCGATTTTGATAACACTTTATGTGAAGGAAATGGGTATAGAAAATATTATAGTAAAGGCTGTAAATGAAGTACATGGAAGGATTTTGAAACAGGTAGGTGCAACGGAAATAGTCTTTCCTGAAAAGGAAATGGCTTACCGAATAGCCGACAGAATAGGATACAAAAGTGTCCTGGACTTCATAAAATTAAGTGATGAGATTTCAATAATGGAAATAAAAGTTCCCGAGGATTTGGTGGGGAAAACCGTAAGCGAGAGTAAATTCAGACAGAAATTCAACGTAAATATTGTGGCAATAAAAACTCATGTGGGTGAGATATATAGAATGGTAATTCCAACACCTGAATATGTATTTAGAAGAGAAGATGCCCTTGTTGTAGTTGGAGAAGAAAAAATGTTGGATCTTTTAAAGAAATTGAATAAATAACAAAAAAATATTTGGAGGTAATTATGGAAATTAAAAAATTTGGAGTTATTGGTTCTGGAACCATGGGAAATGGTATTGCTCAAGTTGCGGCTTTTAGTGGACTCAAAGTTATTGTGGTGGATGTATCTCAAGAACAACTGGATAGGGCAATAAAGACCATTGAAAAAAGTTTATCAAAGTTTGTTGAAAAGGGAAAAATAGGTGAGGATGACAAAAAAAGGACACTGGAAAACTTATCAACAACAACAAATATTGAAGATGTGAAAGATTGTGATTTTGTTGTGGAGGCAGTTTTTGAAAACTATGAGGTAAAAAGGGCAATTTTTGAAAAGTTGGATAGTATTTTAAGGGATGAAGTTATAATTGCCACAAATACCTCTTCTATTTCAATTACAAAACTTGCTGCAATAACAAAAAGAGCAGATAAGGTTATAGGTATGCATTTTATGAATCCTGTTCCCATTATGAAACTTGTTGAGATAATAAGAGGAATTGCTACAAGCGATGAAACCTATAAAATAACAAAGGAACTGGCTGAGAAGTTTGGAAAGGTACCTGTTGAGGTTAATGATTTTCCGGGGTTTGTATCAAATAGAATTTTAATGCCCATGATAAATGAAGCTATTTATGCACTTATGGAAGGTGTTGGATCAGTGGAATCAATAGATACCGTCATGAAACTTGGAATGAATCACCCCATGGGACCACTCACCCTTGCAGATTTTATTGGACTTGATGTGTGTCTTGACATAATGAATGTATTGTATGAAGGGTTTAAAGATCCCAAATATCGCCCCTGTCCACTTCTTCAAAAAATGGTGGATGCAGGATATCTTGGCAGAAAAAGTGGAAAGGGTTTTTATGACTATAATAAATAAATTTTTTGGGGGGATCTTTCCCCCATACCATTAAAGGAGGGGTAAATGGACGAAA
>Ga0256842_1001466_pt1 | contig 18782 bp, 17 predicted proteins | sample 4559240metaG_FD_185973 | JGI IMG/M metagenome (GOLD analysis project Ga0256842, IMG submission 185973) | Hydrothermal vent microbial communities from Guaymas Basin, Mexico - 4559-240 | ecosystem: Environmental > Aquatic > Marine > Hydrothermal vents | place: Mexico: Guaymas Basin | collected...
CCACGCCCAGGCGCGCATAACAATCGCATTGCTTTTATTCATCCCAAATTTAGCGGCAAAGTTTTAACCGAACTGTGCGAACCGGATCAGGAACAATAAAACAGCACCCCTGCCTTTAATTTTGTCCCATTGTCCAAAATCCATAGATTAAATCTTAACAGCATTCGGAAATACTATGGCACAAAATATCGAACCCATCATTAATCGCAATGTTCACCGTGCTATTTTTACGCTTTCTCTGCCCGGCATGATTTCATCTGTGCTGGAAACACTATATCAATTAGTGGATGCCTATTGGATCGGTAAAATCGGCTCCGGTGCCCTGGCGGCCATTGGCGGCAGTTCTTTTATTTTGTGGGCCGTCTTTTCCTTGTCCGGTCTAAGCGTCAACGGCATTGCCACGCTGGTTGCGCAAAATATCGGCGCAGGCAAAGCAGAAAACGGACGCCTGTCTGCCGGGCAGGGCATGCTGCTGAATACCTTTAGCGCTCTCATCCTGGCCGCATTGGTTTACATTAGCCAGAACACGTTGTATCAGGTTATGGGATTTGATCCGCAGGTTGCCCTCATGGCACGTCAATACATGAACATCATTTTATTGGGTCTGATTTTCAGCTTTGGCTTTACCGGTTTGGAGGCCGTTTTCCGGGGACTGGGTGATACGCGTACACCCATGATCGTGCTGGCCATTGCCCTCACATTTAATGCCATCATCGATCCCTTTTTGATATTCGGGTGGTGGGGCTTCCCCGCACTTGGTATTGCCGGTGCAGCCTGGGCTACCATTGTAAGCGAGCTTTTAGGCTTATCTATGTTGATTTTAATCCTGGCCCGCAAGCAGTATTTGCCTAAGCTTCCATTCCGCTTGCCAGTTATTCAGTTTCCTTTACTCCGCAAAATTATGGCAATCGGTGCGCCGGTGGCTTTCGGCGGATTCTTTTTCAGCCTGATTTACGTTTTTCTGACCCGCATTATTGCGCAATTCGGCATGGAGGCCGTAGCAGCCATTGGCATCGGACATCGCATTGAAGGAATTGCCTGGTTCGCTTGTGTGGGCTTTTCTGTTGCGGCTTCAACTTTGGTCGGACAAAATGTGGGCGCCAAACGCTGGAAGGAAGCGGAGCATGCGGTCTGGCTTGTTAGTGCCTACGGTGTGGCCTTGCTTATGCTGATTTCCGCTATTTATTATTTTGAGCCCTTAGCCCTTATGCGTATTTTTACCGGAGATGCTGTCGTGCAAAAGATTGGCAGTGATTATTTGAAAATTATTGCCTTATTTGAAATTTTTCTCGGCCTGGAAGTAATAATGGAAGGCGCCTTTAGCGGAGCAGGCTACACCTTGCCTGTCATGCTCGTAAGCGTGCCGATTACTGCCGCACGCATTCCTTTGGCCTGGCTGTTTGCCATTCACTGGCAATGGGGCATAGACGGCATTTGGTGGGCGATAGCCTTAACCACGGGTCTTAAAGGTATTTTAAATACGTTGCTTTTTGCTCTGGGTATCTGGAAAAAGAAAAATCCCCGTCTCAGTTAACCTCTGACAATTTTAACGTTTTCTTTTAATCTTTGCAGAACCTCGTTTGTCAAATGCATATACATTCACTTTAATTTTGCCGTACTTTGCCAGATTGACAAACCAAATCCAATTACCACTTCATATATTCCATTAAAAACCTATCCCGAAGCCATTAAGCTGGCAGCCCGTTTGGTTGATCAGAACAAAATAAAGAAGGCCAAAGTGGTTTTAGCGAATGCCTTGAGTGCGATTGTTATCAAAGAGATAAGTATTCCTATTCCTGTGATTAACGCTCAGGCCATGATCGATCTGGCGGCCGATTCCGTAGATACCCATCCGCAAAAAGCGCTGGAATTGTTAAAGGAAGCTCAATATCAAATTAAGGTTGCCGAGGCTTTGGGATACGGAAACCGAGATAAGGAATTCAAAAATATTCTCGATGATATCGAGGCCATTAAGAATAAAATCAAACATAAGGAAGAAACCGGTGGGCTGTTCGATTCCCTGAAAGAACGGTTGGAAAAATTTAAAGAACGCATTTCAAAATAATCCGCAATAATGGAAAAGCCGGAGAAAATTCTCCGGCTTTTTTTATTGCCTTTTGCTTATCACTCGTGCAAAATAAATTCAATGCGTTCCAATTTCCCGTCAATTTTTTGATTGGGTACAATACCCAAAATTTTACAAATCAACGGATACACATCCACATTGTGCAGAGTTTCGCAACGGTAACCCGTTTTAAAAGCCGGCCCCACAGCAAAGAAAATCCCCTGCATATCCAGCGTGTGATTGTCGTATCCGTGATCGCCCTGCGGATTGCGCCGCTTCATCTTTTTGAGCTCTTGCGGCGTGCGTATAAACGTGTAACCCAAATCGGCAACAGCAATCACATCGCCGATGAACGGATTATTTTTATAATGAAAATAAACGGGAATATCTTCCTTTTTGTACACCTGAAAACCATGACGGCGTGCTTGCAGGGTGCGGTAAATCTTTTCTTTTTCCTGAGGCGATGATGTGAAAAACTGCACCAGCGGCCCATAACCGTCGATGCGTACTTTTGAATCTTTTAAAATTTTGTACAAAAGAATTTTCCCGTCGGGACGCAGTTGGGTCATCCCATGATCCGAAACCAAAACGATGTTTACGCTGTCACGCAGGCCAATGGAATCGATTTTGGCCCGCAAAATTCCCACCTGTTTATCCAAAAAACGAATGGCCTCGTTAATTTTGGTGCCGTTCGGCCCGTAACGATGCCCATAATCATCCGTGTCGCTAAAGTACAAAAACAAAAGATGCGGACGTTTATTTTGGGGGAGTTGCAGCCAACGGATTATTCCGTTAATTCGCTTTATGGCCGGAACAGAACCGTCGTATTTTTTGAAATATGTGGGATGCCGGTAAGACAAACGCACTTCCGATCCCGGCCAGAAAAAACTGGCACTAATTACCCTCTGCCGTTCTGCGGTTTCCCAAAGCGCTTCTCCTTTGTACCAATAGGCATTGCGCACCGAAATCGTATCGCCAACCCGATATTGTTTCCCTGTAAAATAATCAAAGAAACGATTATTAATCAGACCATTGTTTTGAGGGTAAAGGCCGGTAACTATGGTGTAATGATTGGGGAACGTTTTGGATGGGAAAGCCGGTTCAAAAGTAATGGCACGCACCCCGTCTTCCGCCATGCGGGTCAAATTAGGCGTAATGCCACGATCCGGATAGTCCCAGCGAAAACCGTCAAAAGAGACAAGCAATACATAGGGTCTTGAGTGTGGCGTTGCCGAAAAAGCGGAAATAGAAACAAAGATCGTAAAAAAAAGTGTTAAAAATATTCTTCGCACAATTCAATCCCTTTCTTAACATTATCGTGTTGCAGAATTTATTCGTTGCCAGCAATATAAGAATTTTACAGTTTGTAAGTTAAATTTTTACATCAATTCTATATTTAAAGCGTTAATTTTGCCCAAAAAAGAAGGAGCTTATTTAAAATATTAAACCGTTGAAAAAGAATCCGAAAAACTTGCCGATCATGCCTTAATTCTCATTCAAAAGCACAAAAGGTTTTAAACAGTTTGGCCATAGGGAATTTTTTTAGTATATTTTTTACAACACACATTATTTAAATTAAACAGAGGACAATTCTTATGCGCCATGAATGCCCTTTTTGCGGACACTCGATTTCTAAAAGCTGGCTATTTTTTAGTCTTCCCGGAGGTTCCGATTATATTTGCCCCCATTGCCATGCACATCTTAAAGCCACGCCCCTGCGCTATGTTATAAATGTTTTTGTCGTTACATTAGCTTATTTTATTATGATGGAATCCGCGAAAAAAATTGGTATGGGATGGGAATGGTTTGCTATTGTTCTTCCGCTTGTGGGGCTTATCTATTTCACGGCTTTCTGGTTTACCCCCGGTCAATACAAAATGGTGCATCCGGGCTACAAAAATAACGAAACATCTAAAACACATTAGAAAAACCGCACAAAAACTCGACATCCACGTCGACCTGCTCGTCAGATTTTTCGGACATACCCCCCAATTCATCTTAAAAACAGCCATTTGCTCTTTTGGCATAATATTTGAGATTAAAAAGATTAACAGGTTATTATTTTAATAAATCAAAATGAAAGGAACTAAAAATGAAGCGTAATATGGTTTTTACTTTAATACTGCTGGTATTTGGCGTTCAGTTGATGTTTGCACAAAACAGACCGCCTCGCGGCGTACAGGGGCCTAAAAAACCGACCGTCGATCAGCGTCTTAAAAATTTGGATGATGCCCTTTTGTTAACTCCCGAGCAGAAAAAAAACATCCGTAAAATCCTGCAGGATGCCGATACCCGCATGAAGAAAATATTTGAGCAGAATAAGGGGAATCGCCAGGCAATGCGTGCTGCTGCGCGGGATCAAAGAGAACAAACAAACATCCAAATTATGAACCTTTTGACTGACAAACAGAAAGTTAAATACAAGAAATACCTGAAAATGCATCCGGTGCAAAGGAACGATCTAAATCGTCCGGCTAAAAGAGGCATGCGCAGAGGCAGACGTTATTAGACATCTTTCAACCGTTAACTCCCTGTGTAAATCCTAAAGTAGATACACAGGGAATTTTTTTATCTGAATTTATTTGTTGTCCTTCAGCATTCGCGTAAGAATCCGATCCAGCTCATCGGCAAATGCTTTTCTGGAACTTTGGCTCATTGCTTCCGGCCCGCCCGTTTTAATGCCACCGGATCGTAACGATTCCATAAAATTTCGCATACTCAGGCGCGCTCCAATCGTGTCCGGTGAAAATAATTCTCCGTTGGGATTCAAAGCCTGGCACCCTTTTTTAATAACCTCTGCGGCCAAAGGAATATCAGCGGTAATCACCAGGTCATTGGGCTCTGCTTGTTCAACGATTTTTTGATCGGCCACATCGGCTCCTGCAGGTACCAATAAAAATCGGATATTGTCTGCTTTGGGAATTCTGAGCGGCTGATTAGCCACCAAATTTAAAACAATGCCTGTTCGTCTGGCGGCTTTAAATAAAATATTTTTAATCACCACAGGACAGGAATCGGCGTCTACCCAAATCTGCATTTGCACCACACTCATAGGGAATTAAACTGTTTCTAACTTAATTTTTAATTTTCAGATTTTAATTGTACCCCGTTTGAAGGCATTTCCGGCACGGCATGCACGTCTTACGGCCTTTTGGACAATTGCTCTCTAAAAACAAATCGGCAATGGAAACATTGTCATTAATACACGCACATAAACCGTCATCTACCATAAAACCCGTTTTGCCCGGAGAATGTCCTGTTTGTTCAATGCCACTTCATTTTCTTTCCACGGTCAAACGGATGGAAAAGAAATAATCAATTTTTCAGGAAGCATGCAAGATCTCGGGGCCAAAAATAAAAAAGGTTTACGAAAAAATCTTTTCGTAAACCTTTTTAAATGGTGGCGCCTCCCAGAATCGAACTGGGGACACACGGATTTTCAGTCCGTTGCTCTACCGACTGAGCTAAAGCGCCAACCGTTTATTTTTAAAGATTGCAAATTTATGTATTCAACAAGCGCAATGCAAATTTATTTACTATTTAAAACAAACTAAGTTTCAAACCTTTTTTGCGCAATCTATCCGCTAATGAGTCAACGGAATGTAATGTTTTATTTAAATTACGGTACAGTGTCGAATCATAAACTAATTTACCCAACGTTCCGTTCCCTTGTTCGATATTTTGCATAATTGTTTTTAAGAAAACCGAAAGGGAATCCACTTGTTTGGTAACACGTTGCATATTTTGCAGTGAACTTTTCAGCGGTTTTCGATTTTCAGCAACAAGCGCATTGATTTGGCTTACGGATTGATTAAGGTTGTTCAAAGTCTTTTTAAGGCTATCCGGCAATACTTTAAACCTTACCGAGGTCTGATTTAAATTCCCCAAAATCGAATTGACATTACGTTCCACTTCCCCTTTGCGTAAAATGGAATTCAGCATGGCAGTGGTTGAGTCCAGACGAAAGGTTAATCCGGAAATATCTTTGGCCAGCTTGTCTATTGTCATGCCCACGTCTACAATTCTCCCGCCGTATTTACCCTTAAACGGCTGCCTGGCCATATTAATTTTTTTGTTCGATTTACCCGGAAAAATTTCGATCTTCATGCCGGCCAGAATTTCTGCACTGACAATCGTGAATGTAGCATCTTCATAAAGCGGCACATCCTCATTCAACTCTGCAGTAACAATAATTTTCCGCCCTTTCCAATCGATTCGCAAAACTTTGCCTTCTTTAACACCATTTACAGTCACCGGATCGCCCGGAACCATGCCCCCTACATTGTTAAATTCAATCTGAATTTTGTATTTGTTCGTTTTCAGGCGAAATCCCTTACCCCAAATAATGCCGTACACCAAAATAAATGTGGCGATAATAACCGTAAGCCCAACTTTAAATTCTGTACTGAATACTTTTTTATTCATAACAATCCATTTTTATTTAAAATTTTTTTCAAAGATACAGGTTTTGCCGTTGGTACATCCTGACAATAAAATTTAATCCCCTTTGTCATCAAACGTTTAAAGCAATCCATTTCCTCATCATTCAAAAACAAATAGGACAATAATTCTTTCCGGCCGTCTTTGAAATGGATTCCCCCTACATTAACTTTACGGACACTAAATCCTTTTTGTATAAGCGTTTCAAGCGTAAAAGGAGAACCGACCAAAATAATGGTTCTGCCCCAGGAATTATCATCCCTTTGTATTTCTTTTATAAAATGATCCGTATCCAAGACCAAAGCCTGCATGGTATCGGGCACAATGGAAAGGTACAATTCTTTTTCCCAATCATTAGCGGCCACCGAATCGTCACACAGGACAATTGTTTCAGAACTCAGATGCTGAGCCCAACCAATAACTACCTGTCCGTGAATAAGCCGATCGTCAATGCGAACTAATTGTATTTCCATGTTTTCCTCTTATCGTACAACTATTCCCTTTTTTGCATCGGCAACAATTTTTTCCAGCAGGGCATCCCACTCCAGACGCGTATAGTTGATTAAATAGGAAATTACCATAGGCACATTAACGCCACTGATCACTGTTGTTCTTTCCGGATGCTCATGTTTTAATTTATTGCCTATAATCCAGCAATTGCTTCCCATCAGATCAACAAAAATAAGGATTTTCCCCGGATTTATTTTCCCGATCTCTTCATTTATTTCTCGGATAATTTCTTCGGAAGATAACATTTGAGTTGAGAAACAGTGCAGGTTTGTTTGCGGAGCCACCAATTTTTCACTAACGCGGGCCAAACTGCAGGCTAAATCTCCATGGGTAATGAGAACCGCCAGAATTTCCACGCTTACTCCTTGTCTTTCTTCAAATATTCATGATCCTGATACAAGGGGACTTCGTCTTTGTTCATCATATATTCTTTAAGGCGTTTATTGAATTCCCTGGCTGCATGATACCCGTATGTTTTAAGCAAATGATTCAAAGCAATCGTTTCAGCAATAACGGTAATGTTCTTGCCGGGGTGAATGGGCAGCATGATTTGCGGGATCTCAACACCTAAAATTTCCGTAGTTTTGTCTTCCAGCCCTGTGCGGTCGTATTCTTTGGCATTTTCCCAATCCACCAAATGGACTTCCACTTCTACCCGCTTTTGCATACGGATGCCACGAATGCCAAAAATACGGCGCACATCAATCAAACCTACGCCGCGGATCTCCAGTACATGTTGAGCAATTTCGCGCCCCTTACCAATTAACACTTTCTCCGCCTGCTTGGTAATGATTACCAAATCGTCGGCTACCAGACGATGGCCGCGTTCCACTAAATCCAATGAGATTTCGCTTTTACCGATACCGCTGCGTCCGGTAAACAGCATCCCGATGCCATACACATCTACCAAAGAACCGTGCATTGATGTGCGCGGGGCAAACTTTTCCTCAAGATATTCGCTTAAAAGATGTACGGCGCGCGTGGTACTTAAAGGGGTGCGCAAAATGGAAATGTAGCGGCGGGTTGCGGCCTGAATCAAATAGTCCGGCACTTCATTATTGTTGGTTACGATAATCGCCGGAATTTCAAATTCAATAAAACGATCGATAGAACGGATTAACTGACGCGGAGGCAAGCTGTACAAATATTTTATTTCTGTATTGCCCAAAATCTGCAAACGGTCAGAGGTAAATAGTTCCACAAAGCCGGAAAGCGCTAAACCCGGACGGTGCATTTCGCTGGTTACAATTTTACGGTTCAGACCGTTTTCCGAGCAAAGCAACTGCAATTTGAGCCGCTCCTGATTTTCTCTGAGCAATGTCCGGACGGTTATGAATTCTTCCATAGTACCTTTAAGTTATAAAACTAACATTGTGTGTGCAAAAAAAAGAGGCGCTCTTTAAAAAGAACGCCTCGATTTAATGAATTAATTACATTTATTCAACCATTTCCGTAATTTTTCGTTTGTCATGTTCCCGAATTTTTTCCTTAATTTTGGTGATCTGGCGCTCTACATTATCAATGGCCAAATCGATGGATTTAAAAATGTCGTCGGTGCGCTCCTTCACAATAAAATGTTTTTTCCGAAGTTGAACTTTAAATTCCACCACCTGATTCAGTTTTTCGTAAGAAAAAATCGCGTCTATATTCATAATCTGGTCAGCAAAACGATCAAGTCGTTTCATCTTTTCCGCCAGATAACTCTTTAACCGTTCCGGTGCTTTGTAGCCACGTGTGGTGATTGAAATGTTCATCACGACCTCCTTCGGTTTTTAGATGATTTATGGGAGGCCCCTGGATGGGCCTGGTTATATATGGTTTTTAAATGTTCGATGGATAAATGGGTGTAAACCTGTGTTGTGGAAAGATTTTCATGGCCCAGCAAATCTTTGACCACCCGAATGTCTGCACCGGCATTAAGAAGATGCGTAGCATAGGTGTGGCGTAATATATGCGGACTTTGTTTTTGAATTTGACTCACCTGAGATAAATATTTTTTAACGATACGCTGAACGGCCATTGGATACATCTTTTTTCCCGTCTTAAGCACAAATACATTATCGACTAATTTTTCGGCATATTGAGGGCGAATTGCCAGATACTTTTCCAGAATAAGTTGTGCACTGCCTCCGAAGGGGATTATGCGCTCCTTGTTTCCTTTGCCTATAACCCGAATTAGCCGCTCCTTAAAATCAATTTGCTGTATTTTTAAATTTATTAACTCAGAAAGCCGCATTCCGGTTCCATACAATAATTCCAGAATAGCCAAATCACGCAATCCTTCAAAAGTTTTGTAATTGGGTAAACGCAATAAACTCTGCATTTCTTCTATAGTTAAATATTCGGGAAGTTTTTTTTCGAAGCGGGGCATTTTAACCGTTGAGGCCGGATTCTTTTCGATAATCCCCTGTTTTAATAAAAAACGAAAAAATGATTTTAGCGTGGCCAGTTTTCTGGCAATTGATCTTCTGGAAATATTCTGCTCTTGCAGACGAATCAAAAAGTAGCGTAGTGTTTTTTTATCGATTACCTTCCAGAAAATACGTTCCGTACCAAAGTGGTCTTTCAGAAAAGTAACAAACTGACGCAAGTCCGTCTCATACGATATGATGGTGTTCTTGGAATAGCGTCGTTCAAGATAAAGGTATTTCAAAAAATCTTTAATTTCTTTTTCCATTACACTCCATGTTGATGAGGTTTGCCATATCACGGCCTTAAGGCCGGATACGAATTCAAATCAACAAAGATTGAAACAAAGATTGAAACTTAAAACAGCTCATTTACTACACCAAAATTTTAACAAAGAAATGAGCGGACTGATATCCGACACAGGAATTCGAAGGAAATTGGTATTGATTCAGGTTCGCCAAATTGTTTTAATCGTTTTTTATGAAATATTTTTACTAAATTAAGTGCCACTTAATTTTTATCCTTTTAAAAAAAGGGAACTCTTTTCACAACTGCCGTGCCAATGAATTTTACAGGCAGATCCCCAAAAACGGCTCTATTTATTTTCCCTTAATTAATTTATTCATCCGCCGGTTCTTCATATTTGCAATTCGGACAACGATAAATGTGCCCTTTGCTCTTTAAGTTTTTTTCGACCATGTACGGATTGCCGCATTGCGGACATTTTTTGTCTACCGGTTTATCCCAGGACATAAAATCACATTTGGGATAATTGGAACACCCGTAAAAAACACGCCCTTTTTTGGTACGTCGCTCGACAATGTGTCCGTCGCAACCTTCACGCGGGCAGGGCACACCAGTGGATAAGGGCTTGGTGTTTTTACATTTCGGATAGTTGGAACAAGCCAGAAACGGTCCGTATCGTCCACGTTTAATAACCATGGGCGCACCGCACAATTCACAAACTTCACCGGTTTCCTGAGGCGGCTCTTCTTCCTCCTTGTGCAAGGGTTTGGTATTTTTACATTCGGGATAGCCGCTGCAGGCCAAAAACTTTCCGTTCCTGCCCCAGCGCACGACCATAGGCCTTCCGCATTTTTCACAGACTTCATCGGTCTCTTCAATGATAAGCGATTTTAGCTGATCTTTTTGCTGCTTAACCTTCTCCAGATCCTGTTCAAAAGGCGCATAAAATTCGCTCATTACTTTTTCGTAAGTAGCGCCGTTGTTAGCGATTTCATCCAGCTTCTCTTCCATTTTAGCGGTAAAGGATACGTTAAATAAATCAGGAAATCCTTTAATCAAAATTTTATTAACCGCTTCGCCCAATTCTGTAGCAAAAAGTTTCTGCTCCTTACGCTCTACGTATTGCCGCTGTATAATTGTGCTGACAATCTGTGCATACGTGCTCGGCCGCCCGATTCCCAAACGATCCAATTCTTTCACCAGCGTACTTTCGGTATAACGCGCAGGCGGTTTGGTAAAATTTTGTTCCGGCGTTAATTCCAAAAGCTCACAAGCCAAACCTTCTTTAAGATTCAGCGGAATGTTGGCCTTTTCTTCGTTGCTATTTTGCTCGTTGTCTTCCTTGTAAATTTTCATGAACCCCGGAAACTTCATCACTTCGCCTTCGGCGCTGAATAAATATTTTCCCCCTGAAACTTCTACCGTGGTCTTGTCAAAAATAGCCGGATTCATCTGACAGGCAACAAAACGTTTCCAAATTAAATCGTATAAGCGGAACTGCTCGGTACTTAGCTTGTCTTTCAAAGCTTCCGGTGAAAATTCGGGTGCAATGTATGTCGGACGAATGGCCTCATGGGCATCCTGTGCCGTTTTTTTCGTCTTGTAATGCTTTGGCCTGGCCGGTAAATAGTCATCGCCGATGGCCTCTTTAATGTAAGTGCGCACAGCATCAATGGCTACGGAGCTAATGCGCGTAGAATCGGTACGCATATAGGTAATCAGGCCCACACTACCCTGGCCCGGCAATTCCACACCTTCGTATAAAGACTGGGCGATTTGCATAACACGGCGGGTGGACATACGTAACTGCCGGGAGGCTACCTGCTGCAAGGTGCTGGTAGTAAATGGCGGCGGCGCCTGACGCTTTACTTCTTTCCTTTTAACAGAACTTACCTTAAATGCTTCCGAACGAATGGCCTGCAAATGCTTGTTTGCCTCTTCTTCGTTTGAAATCTTGGCTTTTTTACCATCAATTTTTGCCAGTTTTACTTTAAACGGATCGTATCCTTCCGCACGTGCCAACGCAAAAATATTCCAAAATTCTTCTGGTACAAACGCACGAATTTCTTCTTCCCGTTCGCAAATTAAACGTAAGGCTACAGACTGGACACGCCCGGCGCTGAGTCCGCGATAAATAATTTGCCACAAGAGCGGGCTGATTTTGTAACCCACGATGCGATCCAGAACCCGACGCGCCTGTTGTGAATATACGCGGCGCATATCGATGTTCCGCGGATGCTTCATGGCTTCGTCCACAGCATTTTTGGTAATTTCGTTAAATTCAACCCGGTAAACAGAGTCTTCTTTTTTATCTAAGATGGTAGAAATATGATAAGCAATGGCCTCACCTTCGCGGTCAGGGTCAGTGGCTAAATAGACTTTTTCCGCATCGGCCGCTTTGGCTTTTAATTCCTTAATGATCTTTTCTTTACCACGAATTTTTACGTATTGAGGTTTAAATCCTTCTTCAATACTCACACCCAGTTTGCTCTTTGGTAAATCGATGATGTGTCCGACGGAAGCGGTGACTTCGTATCCGGAGCCCAGATATTTATTGATGGTTTTAGCTTTTGCAGGTGATTCAACAATTACTAATGATTTTTTAGCCATAATGATGTACTTAAACCTCTCTTAGTCTAATAAATAATACTGGAAAGTTTTAAGGAATGCAACTCAAAATTCAAATCATTGAATTGAATTTGAGCCGAACGGATAATAAAAACCGTCCCAATTCCCTTGATTATTTAAATCGTTTCCCAAAATAATGGAGCCCGCAATGGTTTTAATATCGTCTATGGTAATTATGGAAGTTCCGAGTGTTAAAGCCTTTTCAATGACCAATTCAAATTCATAATCATCCAGTAACCCTAACTGGCGCAATTGCAATAGGTAACCATGGGCTTCCGGCTGAATAACCATTTTTTCAACTTCGTGCAGCACGCGGCTGGAACGCGATGAATATTCCAGAGATTCCTCCGGTGCATGGCGTTTTTCCTGAAAGTGATTAAATACCCATGAAAAGGCAAAATTGATCTCATTCTCCGTATAACCGCGGGAGACCAGTTTTTTGGAAATATTGCTGTAATTACCTTTTACCTGTGAACGCTTTAGTTCCTGTAAAAGGTAAACGATAATTTCTATTATGCGTTCTTGTATCATTGCTCTTCTCTTAACATAGCGTTCATCTTAAAAGCACCCTTCTTAACTTAAAGTGATGCCTGCAAGTTCCATTAATTGTACGTCTGGCACGCTCTAAAAGTTGTGCCCCATATCATTATTTGACGGCCGGACATCACTAATAATCAACTGAACCTTAGTTGAACCGCGCCAATTGTTAATACCCATGCGAAAGGCAATATCCATTTTCTGTCCAAAATTCAAATCGTCTTTATATTCACCCGAATTCCACCAAATACATTCGTACATTTGGTTGCCTTTTTGAATGATTAGTTTTAGATGCTTCCCGTCGCTTAAAGGGTACATTTCTCGCAAAGTTACACCTTCAAAGGCGAATAACGGTTCGGGATTCCCTTCGCCAAAAGGCCCCAATTCGGCAATGGCCTGCGCCATATTTAAGTGCACCTGATCAATATCAACCAATGAATCGATCGTAATCTCGGGAATTAGATCCTGGTCGCTTAATACCTGTCTGGCATATTCCACAAAGCGCTCGCGAAACTCGGGGAATTTGTCTTCTTCAATGGTCAGACCGGCCGCTTTTTGATGCCCGCCGTAATTCAAAAAATACTTGCTGAATTTGGTCAATGCATTGGTAATGTGAAAATTATCGATGCTGCGGGCAGAGCCAACCAAATGACCGTCTTCGTCTTTGGTAAAAGCCAGCACCGGACGCCAGTAGCGTTCTTTAAGCTTGCCTGAAATCAAACCAATCAATCCGGCATGCCAATCATCGTTTTCCACAATAATAACTTTTTCCAGATCATCTTCGTTTTTTGGCAAATAAGAAAGCGCCTCGTCGAGATAATTCTGTTGCAACAACTGGCGTTTGTGATTCAGTTTATCCAGGTACGATGCCAGGTATTGCGCCCTTTCTCTGGATTCCGATATGAGCAATTTTACCGATGTGTCTGCTTCTTCAATTCGACCTGAAGCATTCAGACGCGGCGCCAAAAAATAACCAACGGAAATAGGAGTAATCGGTTTGCCGTTTAAACCGGCTACTTTCTTCAACTCGATGAGCCCCGGTTTTTTAGTACGTGTCAACACTTTCAATCCGAATTTAACCAGTGCATAATTTTCGTCACGCAACGGCATCACATCGGCAATGGTACCAATGGTAATCAAATCCAGTTGGTCCAACAGGAATTGTTTGTAATCGGTCTCGGGCAGTAATTTTTGTCCTAAAGCCCAAACCAATTTGTAAGCTACCACCGCGCCACAGATCGACTTGAAGGGATAGCGCGAATCGGTGCGGTTGGGGTTAATAATCGCCACAGCCGGGGGCATAGGCCCTTCCGGTAAGTGATGATCGGTAATAATTACGTCGATGCCCAATGATACGGCGTATTGGATGGCTTCATAAGAAGTAATGCCATTGTCGACCGTAATAATTAGGTCAGCGCCCATTTCTTTGATCTGGTCAATCGTTGAAGTGCGCAAGCCATACCCGTCCTTCTGGCGATGCGGCAAAAGGTAATCTACGGGAAAATGAATCTGTCTAAAAAAGTACAGCATCAAAGCTGTGGAGGTAATACCGTCCACATCGTAATCGCCAAACACAACAATCTTTTCGCGCTGCTCGATTGCCTGTAAAATGCGCTGTACACCCTTTTCCATATCCGGTAATAAATAGGGATCGTGCATGCGCTCCGAAAGGCGAAAGGTCTCCAGATGGGAGGGCGGCAGCTTCCGGTTGTCAAGAATAACTTCCACAATAGAACGTGAAGGATCTGTATTTAATATTTTCCATTTCGTACGAGGTAATCTCAAAAACTCAACTCCTTAAAAATTTCTAAATCCGTCTTGGCAATTATACATAATAATAAAACAGGAAGCAAAGAGTCTCAAACGGAATATAATTGAATGTCGATTTTGGATTTTATGGAATCCAAAAACGGTGATGATTTGCGCCGTCGTCCGAACCGATTGCGTACCAGGGTAAAAATTACTTCGCTCTTGCTGCGCGTAATGCCCACGTACAACAGCCGCTTTTGTTCATCCATTTTCTTATCTATCGGGCGATCGTCCTGGTCATCCTGGCGGTAAGTAAAAATGCTGGGAATGTTTTCATCTTCCAGCCCGCTGATAATCACCTTTTCAAATTCCAGCCCTTTGGCCGCGTACAAAGTCAGCAAAGAAACCGCATCAACCGGCTCCAGGTTATCCTGTGTGTTAATCAGGGCAACAAAGGCTAAAAATTCACTGATCGCTTCATCAATGGGTAATTTGCGATAATTATTCGCCATACGCAAAACGCGGCTGTAAAATTCCTGGTCAGAATCATAATATTTGATTTGCACATTTTGCCCCAGCGAAATTTTTTCCAATTTTTTATCCAGCACCTCTTTTTGCTCGGGAAAAGTGTTGACAAACGGTTTATAAATGCGCGAATAGGGCGAAAGCAATTTGTGGATTCCTGCTTCGAACAATAAACGATCTTCCCGTTCAGTCAGCTTGTTTTCCAGTACGTTACCAAGCGCTGCAAACTCGGCAAAATCTTCGCCGGAAGTCAGAATTTCCCGTTTGCGCACTTCTTTGAGTAACCGATGAAAAATTTTGTGCAACACAATAACATCATCCAAAGCACGGTGGCGTGTGCCGGCATCAAGCCCGTAGCGATAGGCCAGTGCATCAATGGAATTCTGTTCGTTGGGAAACAAATTTCGTGCTAAAATCAAAGAATCGTAGCGCACATTCTTCAGGCGCGGCAAACCCAGTACTTTGGCGTAGCGATCAAGAAATTTAAAATCAAAAGCATAGCCATTGTGGGCAATCAGCATATCTTTACCGACAAATTTAAAAAATTCGGGCAATACTTCCTGTGGTGTCGGCGCATCCTGCACATCGGCCTGGCTAATGTGGTGCACGGCCTGTGCGCCCGCTTTGATGGCAATGCCCGGATTAACCAGTGTATTAAATTGCTCTTCAATTTTGCCGTCCCTTACCCGCACCGCGGCAATTTCAACAATGCCGTCCCGCGCCGGGTCACGCCCTGTGGTTTCCAAATCGAAAACCACATAATCCTTAAAAACTCCATCGCCCGCCGGCTGGATTTGTACCTGCAGCCAGCGAAACAGCGTGCTTAGGCTCCCTCTGCGTCCGTCCTCTTCAAATTCATACAAACGGACATCATAGGCAGAAACCGGCTCGCTTTTGCACGGCTTAGACAGCAGCACCAAATCGTTTTGATTTACATGCACGACGCCATCTTCCGTTAGTGCTTCTACCTTGGTATCAAAAACGTTTTTGAGCAAGGCGCGCTCCAAAAATCCGATTTGCTCATCGGGATGATACACCCAAATTGTGCGCTTGCCCGTAGTCAAATGCGCCTCTTTTTTAAAATTCAACGGCACCAGTTGCTTGTAATGGGCTTTTAGAACGGAAGACTGCAAATTTTTCATGCCGTTGAGAATTTCCTGAATCAGCCGGTCAAAAGTAAAAAAAGTTTTTAAATTGATCAGATTTGCGATTTGCCCGATGAATGTTTGCAATTGATTTTTTACTTTAGGCCCGCTCAACTCGCCGGAGGCAAATTGGTTTAGCGCCTTACGTAAGCTCATCCCTTTAAGCGTTGCCCATTGCAGGATTTTTTTAGTTAAATGCTCGCCCAGCTCCAAACGCATAAGGTGCTCCAAAATCAGGGAATCGGAAGGATCATGAATAAGTTTGAGATAGAGCAGCAATCGCTTCATTAACGGATGATCGGTTAAGTTTTTGCCCTGCGCCATCTGGAAAGGAATACGTTCTTTAAGCAAATACGTGGCAAGCTGCTCGCCAATACGATGGAAAGGGTAAAGGATGGCCATTTCGTTGTAATCGATATTTTGCTCATCACGCCAGTATTTTATTTTGTTGATTATAAAATCGATCTCCTGACCTTCCTGATCAAAAAATAAAGCCGTCAAATTGGCTTCCTTGTTGCCGACGCTCTGAATTTTTTTCTCCGGTTCAATGCGATCTGTTTCTTCCAGAATCAATTGAGCGGTATCGATAATGGACTGGCCGGAACGGTAATTTTCTTCCAGCAGCAACGGCGTTTCAATACGAAAATCATTCATAAAATCACGAATATTTTCCGGGTTGGCTCCACGCCAGGAATAAATGGATTGGTCGTCATCGGCAACCACAAAAATATTTTTGTGCTTTTGCGCTAATTTTTTAACGATTTGATACTGAATACGATCGGTATCCTGAAACTCATCTACCAGAATAGATTGGTACAAAAAACGGTACTGCTCCAGGACATCAGGATATTTTTCGAATAACTCTAACGTTAAAGTTAGCACCTGATCAAAATCAATCAGGCGATGCTGCTGCAAATGCTTGGTGTATTCCTGAAACACAGAAGCCGAAAACCCGGGCAATTGTTTCCCTTTAAGACGGTGGTTGGAAAAAGCAAGTAAAATACCTTTTACTTTTTTGCCTGCATCGGGAATTTTGCGTCGTTTAAGAATTTGCAGTAGCAAATTGTTCTGATACTCATCGTCACACACCGTGAAAAACGGATCGAGATTTACAAGTTCGTGGTTTTTGCGCAAAACGGTCAGGCAAAAAGAATGAAACGTACCGCAAAAAATGCGTTCGGCACGTTCTTCCAAAATAGCAGACAAACGCGATTTTAATTCATTGGCCGCCTTGTTGCTAAACGTTAACGCCAAAATTTTTTCCGGAGGAATTTGGTATTTTTCAATGGAATAAACAATACGCGCAATAATTGTACGGGTTTTGCCGGTTCCAGGCCCGGCTATGAGCAAAATTGGCTGACGCGGTGCCTGAACGGCTTTTTTTTGATTGGCGTTTAATTGATTTAAATATTTTTCAATATTCATGTAGGAACTTTGCTAAGTACGACAATAATTTAAGAAATGTAAATTCACGTTAATCGACAATCCGCTCCTGCTGTAAAAACGCTCCGATTTTGGTAAATTTTACTTCAAAACCCTGCGTATCACGGAACGTTTTGAACCGCTGGCGACTTTGAATATGTTTTTGTTTTTCATAAATTTCCGCAAAATCAATCACCATAGTGTAGTCTTTTGTCTGCTCAACCGGCAAAGGATCGTGCAAAATAATCACATCAGCAGGAGACGCCGGTAATTTTGTAGCAATGACAACCGGCTCGTCCGCAGTTGGCTCTTGCTCACTTCCGAAATAAACAGAATGCGGAATAAATGAATCCGGCTTCCAGGACCAAAGGTCACGACTCAACTGCAGGGCATTTTCTTTTTGTGACGCGTAAATATGAACAGCTTTACCTTCTTCAAACAGTTTTTCAGTGATGTCGCAAATGTAACGATTTTTACGCGGAATGGGTAATTCAATAAAAATAACCTGTGTATTCATTTACAAAAATTTCCCTATTTCCAGTCGAATGTCAAATGTTGAATGATCCGTTTTACCTGTAAACGATTTGTTGAATTTTATAACATGATACTGCAATCGCAATCCTAAAAAGTACATGCTTTCCAGCGCAATATCAACCCCGGCTGCACCAAAAACGCTCCAGGCCCACCGATACTCGTCCTTCTTTTTTTTGTCGATGGGAAAGTTAATGCCGTACATCGGCCCCATGCCGGCGGCTAAAAACGGCCGTAACGAATCATCGATCTTGCGTGCCAGCAATCGCTTTTTCAATGAAACCGTTAAATCCATCACATAGGCATTGTTCTCTTTATTAATGGTCACCGGTATGCCTGTCCACGGATCTACGATATCGATTTGATTTTCGTCCCGCAACAAAAAGAAATCGGCAGCAAAACCCACATGCCAAAAATGTTTTAACGGAAGCGAATAAAAGCCGCCCAGGCCCGTGCCCAATTCCACAACACTAAATGCCACTCCGCCTTGCCTGTACACTTTTGGCTCGGGATCTTTAAGTAGATATTTTTCATATTGGGCAAACATTTGCATGGGAATTATTAATACAAATATT
>Ga0256842_1001467_pt1 | contig 18780 bp, 20 predicted proteins | sample 4559240metaG_FD_185973 | JGI IMG/M metagenome (GOLD analysis project Ga0256842, IMG submission 185973) | Hydrothermal vent microbial communities from Guaymas Basin, Mexico - 4559-240 | ecosystem: Environmental > Aquatic > Marine > Hydrothermal vents | place: Mexico: Guaymas Basin | collected...
TATCCAATGGGTAACAAATAAAGCTAAGAAAGGAGAGATGTTTTAAAGGGAGGTGATAGCATGGCAAACCCTGACCTTTTAGTAGGATGGAAAGCAATAGCAGATTTCTTCGGAGTTTCAGAAAGGTTTGTTAAGAATCGGAGAAAAGAGTTAATGGATGCAGGAGTTATTTTTTACAGAGTTGCTGGTAAACCCAAAAGTAAAAGAGTATGCGCCTTTAAATCTTTGCTTAAGACATGGGCTATGTTGAAAGCCTCAAAAGGGGAAAAACTGTAACCCAATCCAGAAGCATGATCCAGAAGCCCTATATTGTGATATTCCTAAGTGGTCTTCGTAAAAAGGTGACTAATAGGTGACTAATTTTATAATCACAAAACAAAAGCCACTTAGAGGTTAACTCCAAGTGGCTTATTTTATTTATCTCTTTTAATGCGCCTGGGAGGATTCGAACCCCCGACCCGCGGATTAGAAGTCCGCTGCTCTGTCCAGCTGAGCTACAGGCGCTAAGTTTTTATATTACCATTTAACACCTGATTAAGGATAACATTTATATTATGCTCTAATTCTGAAATAATTTCAAGTAGAGCTTTTAAGCGGATCAAACTCTTTCTGGACTTCTCTTGGTAAGGAAGGTTTAGAGTTTTATCCTCTAAAATACGACTAATTCTATCTAAGAATTCAGGATCAGGATAATCAACATCTTTATATATTAAGTCAATCCATTCTCTTTTAAGTTCTTCAGGTATTTTCTTATAATTAGATAACAATACAGGATCTTTACCTATATAAAGCGACTTTTTTAGCTTTTCTATTCCTTGTTTTACTTCTTTTGCATACTTCTTGTCTTGCTTGTCTGCTGTTTCATGAAGCAGCTTATTCCATTTTTCTTCTATTTGCATTTTTACCCATCTTTCTCCCATATCAGGAGGTAAAGACATATTTAAAAATTTTTGGTGAACCTCTGCAAGACTTCTTTTCAGCTTATCAGAAGAACCACCCATCTTTTCCAATGCCTTATTAAGCTCTTCTATTGCCTCTCGTTTGAGCTCTCTCTGTTTACAGTCCTGAAGCAATTTCTTTTCCCACTGCTCTCTTAATGTAGCCAATTCTAACTTTATAAGAGAAAATATAAGTCCTGACTTTGCAAGAGCATTTCGCAAAGTATGTGCTAAAGCATTACATGTTTCTAATTTTTCTCTTGCTAATCTCTTCATTACTTGTAAGGTCTCATTTTTTAATTGATAGGATAATAATTCTGTACCTAATGTTCTGGATAGCTTTTTTATAATCTTTGTCTCAGGGCCATTTATTTTAATAGGATTTTTAAAATTTATTTTTATTACAGCTACCACCACGTAATCACTGTCTTCCCAAATCCTCTTTCCTTCATAATTAGTAGGAAAGTTTATATTAATCCCATTATTGCTATCTACTATCAAATCTGATTTTCTAATCAAAACTGGCTCCATATGATGATAATCTTCTAATACGCCTTCTCTTTGATATCTCCTGCCTCTGATATCCTGTTTTGGATCCTCAGATGTCCAGCTTTTCTGTTTTTCCACACACCACGCCATTGCCTCTAAAGGACGATTTGGTTCATCTCTGTATTCCAACCAGCTTTTGCCAGGAGGATCAAAATCAGAACTTCCTTCCAATTCCCATTCTATTTTCTCTCTGCTATCATCTATTATACCTGAAGCCACCCTAACCGCCCTAAGCTCAGGAGGAGGACCAATATGATAAACAGTTCCCTTATATGCATTAGACAAACAAAAGAGAATCGTCTCTATCATCTCTTTACATGCCCTTTCCAAGGTATCCTTATCAAGATTTATCATAGCTTATCTCACTTATGTCTCTTGTTTTTTATAATATCCACAAGCTCTGATATTATTTTACCTGCACTACCTTGAAGAAATATATCAGTAACAGAATCTGTTAACCATGTGCTCTCTTTGTTTATCTCTATTATCTTAGCACCATTCTGCTTAGCTATGCTCGGAATAGTATTAGCAGGTGAAACAACAGCAGAAGTTCCTATTACCAACAAGACATCTGCTTTTGACGCCATCTGAAAAGATTGTGCCATTGCATCTTGAGGTATAGGTTCTCCAAAAAAGACTATATCAGGTTTTAATATTCTGCCACATTCGCATTTGGGAGGATACTCCTCCCTTTTTTCCTCTTTTTTATAACGCCTTCCACACCATAAGCATGAAAGTGTTTTGGATGTTCCATGATATTCAATTACATTGCTGGAACCAGCTTCTTGGTGCAAATTATCCACATTCTGGGTAATTATCCCGTATAAAAGACCCATCTTTTCCAGATCTGCAAGTCCTATATGAGCCTTATTTGGTTTTGCCTTTTCCAGTAAGTCATCCATTTCCTTTATCATTCTCCAGACCTTTTCTGGATCCCTTTTAAAGGCTTCAATAGTTGCATATTCAGAAGGATCATACTTTGTCCACAATCCACCTTTGCTTCTAAAATCAGGTATTCCTGATTCTACAGAAATTCCTGCTCCTGTAAGTGCTATATTAAATTTTCCCTTAATTATAATATCGGCAGCCTGATTTAAAAGATTCATAGGAGGCATTTTTCAAACAGAAGTTTTCTGTCCCGATTGCTATATAATTTAAACTTTACATTAGTCAAGATCTGTTGTTCTCCAAATATATTTCTTAAAATCACCCTATCCTCTTCAAACTCTACTATATCTACATCTGAAAGCACTTTTTTTTCCGTATTATTCTCAATTACAAATGCATCTGCCTCACACATAGCTATTCCTCCAATGCTTTTAAAGCATTCTTGAGGCTTTCATTACTTTTAATAATATACTCAATCATTTCTTCCATATAACGCGCACTTTTTTCTTTACCAGCTTCCTTTAAAACCTTTATAAACTCTTGATATTCGTCAACATGTCGAAGATTATGCTCTAACCAATGTTCTAATCTGATTTTTGCTTTTTCTATAACATCCATAATAATTGCCTCCCTTTTTCAGGGTATAGAGGTTAAAATATGTTTTTAAGCATGTCAATTTAATTTTGAACTAAACTTCAGAAAGTGGAAAAGAAGATATTTACACCAAGATATAGATATGATATTTGAGAAAAAAAAGGAGGGTTCATATGGAAAAGAAGATAATGGCATTAGTAGATGATTCCCTTTATTCCAAAAGGGCAGTAGAATATCTTGCTTTAATGGATAATGTAATTTCAGAAGCCAAATATATCCTTTTCAATGTTCAGCCTACTATTTCAGAATATCTTATGAGAGATGCCCATTTTGACAAAGATGCAAGGATTAAATTAAATAAGCTCAGAGAAAAGAACAAACAGGAATCTGAAAAACTTTTAAAAGAATATAAAGAAGTTATGGTAAAAAAAGGGATAGATGAAAGTAGAATAGAAACCGTGACTGTTCCCAGGGTTATGGATATAGTAAAAGATACATTAAGTTTTACAAAACAAGCTAACTGTGATGCAATCCTTATTGGAAAAAGAGGGGTTTCAAAGTTGGAAGAAATATTTACTCATAGTGTATCTACATCTTTATTAGAACATATTCAAACAATCCCTCTTTGGGCAATAACAGAAGAAGTCACTTCTACCAACGTTGCTGTTGCTATTGATGGATCAGAGAGCGCTTTGAGAGCTGTGGAACATATAGGTTTTATTTTTGAAAACAGTCCTAAAGTAAATATTACTCTATTACATGTAATCCCAAAACTTAGGGATTACTGTCCTATTGAATTTGGAGAAGAAAGCGAAGTAGAAGAGCTGGTGGTAAAAGGAGATAAAAGGTGTGTAGAAAGTTTTTTTGTACATGCAAAAAGAATATTAGAAAATGCCGGCATAAAAGATTATCAACTGGAAATAAAAGAAATCCCGAGCATGATCAATATTGCGAGGACTATTGTGAATGAAGTAGAAAATGGTAACTATGGAACACTTGTGTTGGGAAGAAATGGTATTGGAGGTTCTTTTTTCGTAGGTAGTGTTTCTAGATACTGTTTTTACAATGTAACTAAATCTGCAGTTTGGATAGTGCCGTAGTTATTAGTTTATATTATATCCTGCGGGCTTGGATAACTCTGAAAGTGGTAGAGTAGTCTTTTATTGCTTTTAAATCTGTAAAGTTGGCGGTGCTGTGAATTAGTTGCTTTACATATTTGGCTTGCTCTGGAGATATTTCAAGCAATAAAAAACCGCCAGTAAGAAGAAACCGAGCTGCATCTATTACTATCCTCTTTATCAAAGAAAGGCCTTTCTCTCCTCCCCAAAGGGCTATTTTTGGCTCCCAATCTCTTACTTCTGGAGACAGCTTAGGATAATCTTTAGAAGAGACATACGGTGGATTAGTAACTATAAGATGAAACTTGGCCTTTTCTTTTTCTAAAGGTTTCCACAGATCCCCTTTTAAAAATATTATTCTATCTGATACATCGTGTTTTTTTGCGTTTCTTTTTGCCACTTCTATAGCCTCCTCTGAGATGTCTGTAGCCCACACCTCAGCATTGGGCAATTCCTTTGCCAGTGCTATAGCTATTGCTCCTGAACCTGTACCTATATCTAATATCAGAGGCTTTTTTATATGTTTGACACATTCTATTCCTCGTTCTACCAACAATTCTGTTTCAGGTCTGGGAATTAAGACATGAGGATTTACTTCAAACTCTAAGGACCAAAACTCTTTTTTTCCAATAATATAAGCTACAGGTTCACCCTTTGCTCTTCTTCTTATGGCCTGCCAGAATCGTTTCAGGATATTTATATCTAAGGATCTTTTATAATTCAGATACAGATAAGTTCGATCTTGATTTAAGACATGAGAAAGAAGGATCTCTGAGGTAAGCCTTGCTTTTTCTATACCTCTTTTTTGAAGATAGAGAGTAGAAAGACGTAAAATATTTTCTATTTTTAAGAGTGTCTCATTCAAGTTTGATTTTTTGTTTCTCCAATGCCTCTGCCTGAAAATATGTAACAAGAGGGTCAATTATTATATCCAGTTCCCCTTCCAACACGTCATTTAATTTGTAAAGAGTCAGACCTATTCTATGATCTGTTACTCTTCCCTGAGGAAAATTATATGTTCTTATTCTTTCACTTCTATCACCTGTTCCCACCATACTCCGCCTTTCTTGGGAAATCTTCATTTCCTGTTCTTTCCTTTGTAATTCTAAAAGTCTCGACCTTAATACCTTCATTGCCTTTGCCTTGTTTTTATGCTGGGATCTCTCATCCTGACATGTTACTACAATACCAGTGGGGATATGTGTGATACGCACCGCTGAATCAGTAGTATTTACATGTTGGCCTCCGTGCCCAGATGCTCTAAAAACATCTATTCTTAAATCTTCCGGCTTTATTTCTATATCTACTTCTTCTGCTTCTGGTAAGACCGCAACAGTTACAGCAGATGTATGAATACGCCCTTGAGCTTCTGTTTCAGGAACTCTTTGAACCCTATGAACTCCAGCTTCATACTTAAGCCTACTATAAGCTCCTTTTCCTTGGATCAACACTATTACTTCTTTAAATCCGCCTTTCCCGGTCACATTCTGGCTTAGTATCTCTGTTTTCCATCCTTTAAGTTCAGCATATTTCAAATACATCCTAAAAAGATCAGCTGCAAAAAGCGCTGCCTCTTCACCACCAGTTCCAGCCCTTATTTCTAATATTATATTTTTCTCATCATTTGGATCCTTAGGCAAAAGCAAAATCTTTAGCTTTTTCTCAGCTTCAGTTAGTTCTTCTTTTAATCTTTCTATTTCCTCAGCAGCCAGCTCTCTTATGTCAGGATCAGGATCTTTGAGCAGTGCCTTATTTTCTTCTATCTCTTTTTTTAAGGAATCATACTTTCTATAAGCATCTACAATAGGTGCTAAATAACCATGTTCTTTTGCCAGTTTCTGATATGTCTTTGGATTTTTAATAACTTCTGGATCACTAAGTTTTCTTTCCAGTTCATTATATCTGTCTTCTATTTCTTTTATCTTTGCCAAGACTTCCATTTTTTATTCTTGCTCTTTGTTTTCCTGCTTTTGACTCTCATAATATTTTTCATATTTTTTCATAAAGCTCTCCACCCTACCCGCAGTATCCACAAACTTTTGCTTTCCTGTAAAAAATGGATGACATTTTGAACAGATCTCCACATGTATCTCTTTTTTAGTGGAGCCAGTTTCAAACTGATTTCCACACGCACATTTTACTATTACTTTATCGTAGTATTGGGGATGTATGTCTTTTTTCATCTTTTTTTCCTCCTATTATTCGCTCATAGATTTTAAAAACTCTCTATTATTTTGGGTGCCTTTCATTTTTTCAAGTAAAAATTCCATACTATCTATCGGAGTAAGTGGTGCAAGAAGCTTTCTTAATATCCAGATGCGATTTAGCTCCTCCTGATCCATTAGCAATTCCTCTTTTCTTGTGCCAGAGCGATTTATATCAATAGCTGGGAATATTCTTCTATCAGCAAGCTTTCTATCCAAATGAACTTCCATATTACCTGTTCCTTTAAATTCTTCAAATATCACCTCATCCATCCTACTTCCTGTATCTATCAGGGCAGTAGCTATAATAGTGAGACTGCCTCCTTCCTCTATGTTTCTTGCAGCACCAAAAAATCTCTTAGGCTTATGCAATGCATTTGCATCCAATCCTCCTGAAAGCACCTTTCCGCTGGGAGGAATAACAGCATTATAGGCTCTGGCAAGTCTGGTGATACTATCCAATAGTATCAAGACATCTCTTTTATGTTCCACCAGTCTTTTTGCCTTTTCAATCACCATTTCTGCAACCTGTACATGTCTTTGAGGAGGTTCATCAAAGGTAGAACTTATCACTTCAGCATCTACAGACCTGATCATATCTGTAACTTCCTCTGGTCTTTCATCAATAAGAAGCACTATCATGTATATCTCTTTGTGATTTTTACTTACACTATTGGCAATATTTTGTAAAAGCATTGTCTTACCAGTTCTTGGAGGAGCTACAATCAACCCTCTCTGTCCTTTACCAATAGGTGCGATAAGATCCAAAATCCTTATAGAATAGTTTTCAGAATCATCTGTTTCTAATCTTATCCTTTCATTAGGGTACAAAGGGGTTAAATTGTCAAACAATATCTTGTCTTTAGCAACCTCAGGATCCTCAAAATTAATCTTTTCAACTTTAAGCAATGCAAAATATTTTTCATTATCCTTTGGAGGTCTTATTTGCCCTGAAACAGTATCTCCAGTTCTCAGATTAAACTTACGGATTTGAGAAGGAGATACATATATATCATCAGGCCCTGGTAGATAATTAGCATCAGGAGCCCTCAAGAATCCAAAGCCATCTGGTAATACTTCTAACACACCTTCTCCGTATATCTGACCTTCTCGTTCAGAGTATGCTTGCAGTAGTGCATAAATAAGATCCTGCTTCCTCATGACCGAGGCACCTTCAATATTATACTTTCTTGCTAACTCTGCAAGCTCATTAATTTTCATCTCTTTTAACTCTAATAGATTCATAAGCTAACCCCATTCTTTATTTTTTTTGGATTTTTAATTAAAGAGGAAATTTTGGAAGGATATTTCAAATCTTCCATTAAAATTATATAAAACTCTCATTTTAGTGTCAAGCCTCCAATTTCTTATTTAATTCTGTAAATATTTTTTTCATATCATTGGGCACATATGCACAAAACTCCATTTTTTTAGCTGTCCTCGGATGATAGAAAATAATACGTTTAGCATGCAGCATCTGACGAGATGCACAAATGCCTTTTTTTCTACCATACACCGGATCCCCTACTACTGGATGGCCTATATAGCTAAAATGAACCCTAATCTGATGGGTGCGCCCTGTTTTGGGATATACAGCTACTAAGCTAATATTACTAAAGTCTGAAATCTTCTTCCACAAGGTAATAGCATTCTTTCCAGTATCTAAAACACACATTTGCTTTCTTTTTACAGGATGTCTTCCTATAGGAAACTCTATTCGTCCTTCTTCTCCTTTGACAGGACCATGAACTAATGCCCAATACTCTTTTTCAATCATACAATTTTTAAATTGTTCTACTAAGGATCTATGAGAAAAATCATTCTTTGCCACGATCATTATTCCAGAAGTATCTTTATCTAAACGATGCACAATACCTGGTCTTAAAACTCCTCCAATACCTGCTAAATCCTCACATCTGTAAATAAGTCCATGAACCAATGTTCCATGATAATGTCCTGGTGCAGGATGAATCACGATCCCTGCAGGCTTATCAATAACCAACACATCTTGATCTTCATATATTACATCAAAATTTACATATTCTGGCTCAAGTTCTAATGGCTTCTCAGGAGGTACAATTACTCTTATAGTATCTTTTGGTTTAAGTTTATAACTACACTTAACCACTTTTTTATTAACTGTAACTAAGCCTTCTCTAATGAGTGCTTGAACTCTTGCACGAGATATCTGAAAATCTGTATTAGCTAAAAATTGATCAATACGTTTTCCTATATCTTTGTAAGAAACAGAATAAACAGCCTCACGGGCCTTATCTTTCATAAAACTTATTCAGGTGAAATTATATTTTCTAAATCTTTTTTAACCTCTTCTTCATCTATGTTTTTGGCAAGGGAGATCTCTTTTATAAGCAGTGACTTGGCTGTACTCAGAAGCTTTTTTTCTCCAAATGAAAGCTCTTTTTCTTTTCCAAGTATAGTAAGATCTCTATAAACTTCAGCCACATCGTATATTGAGCCGGTTTTTATCTTTTCCATATGTTCTCTATATCGCCTATTCCATGTCCTTTTGTCCAGTTTTTTTATATTATTATTTTTCTTTTTTAGAATAGAATAAAGTTTTGGGACTTCACTTTCAGGGATAATATCCCTTAATCCCACATTTTTTGCATTATTGGTGGGTATCATAACAATCATGTCACTATCTAATATTCTTATTACATAAAAATCCTGAGAACATCCTGAAATCTCTTTTGTTTCTATTCTTTCTATAACCCCCACCCCATGTGCTGGATAAACAGCCAAATCACCTACTTTAAACATTAATCATATCCCCCTCCTTTTTAATTTTTGGTCTGCCCTATTTGGGCAGACCATTTTATTTATTCTAAATCCTTAAAAGAAGTCCTATATGAGGCAGAGCAGGAGCTATAACCAAGGAAACTACACTCATAAGCTTTATCAGAATATTCATTGCTGGTCCTGAAGTATCTTTAAATGGATCACCTACTGTATCACCCACAACAGCTGCTTTATGATTATCAGAGCCTTTTCCACCTAAGTTTCCTGCCTCTATCCATTTTTTGGCATTATCCCATGCTCCACCGGCATTTGCCATGAAAAGGGCCAAAAATACACCCATAGTGGTAGCACCCAGAAGGGTTCCAGCCAATGCATGTTTTCCAAGCAGAAAACCTACTAAAACAGGAGTAAGAACTGCCACAAGACCTGGTGCTACCATCTCTCTAAGTGCAGCACGAGCAGCAATATCCACACATTTATCAGGCTCTGGCTTTACACCTTCACGTCCTTCTAAAAGACCGGGAATTTCCCTAAACTGTCTTCTTATCTCTTCTACCATCTCAAATGCTGCCTTTCCAACAGAGCTCATTGTTAATGCAGCGCAGAGCATTGGAACAATTCCACCAATGAGAACACCTATGACCACCATAGGATCTTTTATATCAATCACTTTAAGCCCTGCTGCCTGAGAATATGCCACAAATAATGCCAATGCAGTTAACGCTGCAGATCCAATAGCAAAACCCTTTCCAATAGCAGCTGTGGTATTTCCAAGTGCATCCAATGTATCCGTAATCTTTCTGGTCTCAGGACCAAGACCTGCCATTTCAGAGATACCACCTGCATTATCTGCAATTGGTCCATAAGCATCTACTGTCATTGTTGCTCCAACTGTAGCAAGCATTCCAACAGCAGAGAGACCTACACCATAGACACCAGCGGTCTTATAAGCAATAAAGGTGGCCAAACATATACCGAGCACAGGCAGATATGTTGATTCCATTCCAACTGCCAGCCCTGAAATAATGGTAGTAGCAGGACCTGTTTGAGTTTGTTCTGCTATTTTGCGGATTGGTGGCCCTGAGGTGTAATATTCTGCCAACAGACCTATGGCTATTCCGCAAAGGAGTCCTGAAAATATAGCCCAAAAGGCCCCCCAAGGCATTGCAATAGATTTTACAATAAAGATTGTCAAAATAGTAAAAAGTGCTGCTGCTACAAAGGTGGTATTTCTAAGGGCTGCCGCAGGATTACCTCTCTGGAACAGCTTTATAGAGAAAACTCCTACAAAAGAGCTTAAGATTCCTGCCATTACGACAAGTATAGGAAAACACATAAATTTCAGTTTTATGGCTACAGGAGTTAAGTCTTTAAGTATAGGATACTTTTGGATAAAAGCAGAAAGGGCTTCAGGAGTATTTATTGGTAGCGTGGCACCAATTGCTATGGTTGCGACTACAGAACCTACAAAAGATTCAAATATATCTGCTCCCATACCAGCAATATCACCTACATTGTCACCCACATTATCTGCAATAACACCCGGATTTCTGGGATCATCTTCAGGAATACCTGCCTCTACTTTACCAACAAGATCTGCGCCCACATCAGCAGCTTTTGTGTAGATTCCACCTGCAACACGGGCAAAAAGTGCTATAGAACTTGCTCCCATAGCAAATCCATTTATATATCTTGCAGTCTCAGGGCTTTTTCCATATACCCAGAACCAAAAGCCTAATCCCAAGACAGCAAGACCAGCTACTGCAAGTCCCATAACAGAACCGGAAAAATATGAAACATTGAGTGCTGCTGCTTGACCATGTTTGTTTGCAGCTTCAGCAGTTCTGGAATTTCCTCTTGTAGCTGCTGTCATACCAGAAAAACCAGCTGCCATAGAACAAAAAGCACCAGTTACAAACGCTACAGAGGTCCTCCATTCATGCAAAAGCAAACCCAGCAGAATAAATACTGCTGCTATAAAAAAGAGCAAAGCAGTATATTCTCTTCTCAGAAATGTCATTGCACCAACATGAATCATCTCCTCAAGTTCCTGCATTAACTCATTTCCATTGGGTTGCCTCTTCACATAGCTGTAAATCAGATAAGCTATGAGCAAACTTGCTATTCCAAAAAATGGGGCATACACTGTGAAAACTTCCATTTTCACTCTCCTCCTTTAACCAGATTTTGTGGATTTATCCTGTTCATAGCATAGTCAATCCCTTTTGATACAAAAAGCTCACATCCCTCTACTGCCACATCTATCACCCTTTCTATGGTCTCCAATTGATCTTTGTAGAAAGGAAACAAAACATACTCTTCTACCGCCTCACCATAACGAGGTCTTCCAATTCCAATCCTAAGCCTGGCAAATTCTTTACTACCTAATGAATTGATAATAGAAAAAACCCCCTTATGGCCTCCTGAGCCACCATCTCTTACAATCCTTAATCTCCCTAAGGGGAGGTCCAGATCATCATGCACCACCAGTATATTCTCATTCATGATACCGTATCGCTCTTTATACAACTTTACTGCTCTCCCACTCAGATTCATGTAGGTAAGAGGACATTCAAGTATTACTCTTTTATCTTCGAACTGCACCATCCCATATCTCGCCACATTATCCTCTCTTAAAGAGATTTTTAACTCAGAGGCCCATCTTTCTATAACCATAAACCCCACATTATGTCTGGTATCCCTGTACTGAATTCCAGGGTTTCCCAGACCCACAATAAGATACACCTTCTCTTTTTCCATCACCTCCTTTCCCCAAAGGATAGTATTTAAGCCTCTTGGGCAGTTGTCTCTTCTTCTTCTACTTCTTCTTCTGCTCCCTCACTTGTAGGTGCTACCACTACTGCAATAGTGGTATCTGCTTCTTCATCAGGGCTTATCCCTTCTGGGAATTTAATATCTCTAACATGAATAGAATCTCCTATGTCCAATCCAGATACATCTACTTCTAAGACATCTATAAGCTTATCAGGTAAACAAGAGATAGTGATCTCTCTTGTAATATGTTCCAAGATTCCTCCTTTAGATACTCCAACAGGGGTATTTACAAGCTTAATCGGAAGGTCTACGGTGATCTCTTTATCCATGGCAATCTCATAAAAGTCTACATGTAAAGGAATATCTTTTATAGGATCTATTTGAATCTCTTTAAACATAACCTTTTTATTTATATCATTTCCATTAGCATGAAGAATCATATCAAAAAGAAGAACAGACTCTTTCTCTGCACTTCTCATTATACGTTCAACATCTCCTCTTTTTACAGTAAGCATTAAAGGTTGAATATCGGGTCCATAAAGGATTGCTGGAACCTTTTTCTCTTTTCTAAGACGCCTTGAAGCACCTTTTCCTTTTTCTTCTCTAATCCACGCTTCTATCCTTCTTTCTTTCATAAGTATCCTCCGAGTTTTTTAAATAAACAAAGTGCTTACTGAATCTGAATGATAGATCCTCTTTATAGTTTCACCCAACAGTTCTGCTATAGAAAGCACCAGAATTTTATCACACTTCTTTGTTTTTTCATTTAAAGGAATAGTGTTTGTTACCACTAAGCTCTCCATAGGAGATGATTCTATTCTTTCTATAGCAGGGCCAGAAAGTACTGGATGGGTTGCACATCCATAAACTTTTTTTGCTCCCCTTTCCATCAGTGCTACTGCTGCTTGCGTAATTGTGCCAGCAGTATCCACCATATCATCTAATATAATCGCTATCTTTTCTTTTACATCCCCTATAACATTCATTACTTCTGAGACATTTGCTTCTTCTCTTCTTTTGTCTATTATTGCCAATGAAGCATTCAGTCTTTTTGCAAAGGCTCTTGCCCTTTCCACTCCCCCTGCATCTGGAGAAACAATTACTACATCATTCTGAAAATGGGTTTTTATATATTTTAAAATCACTGGAGCAGCAAATATATTATCCACAGGGATATTAAAATATCCTTGTATCTGACCAGCATGCAGATCCATTGAAACTACCCTATCTGCACCTGCAACTGTAATAAGATCAGAAACCAGCTTTGCACTTATAGGAACTCGTGGTTTTACTTTTCTATCCTGCCTTGCATATCCAAAGTATGGAATAACTGCTGTAATACTCTTTGCAGATGCCCTTTTTAAGGCATCCATTATAATAAGGAGCTCCATGAGATTATCATTTACAGGAGGGCAAGTGGATTGAAGGACAAAAACATCATCTCCTCTTATATTTTCCTGAATTTCTACCTGGATTTCACCATCGCTGAAATTCTTCAATAATATCTTACCTGGCTCTATACCTAAATAATTACATACTTCAATAGTAAGATCAGGATTCGATCTTCCACCAAAAAGCTTCATTTTTGTTAACCCTTAGGCTGGGGTGGAGGGATTCGAACCCCCGAATGCGGGCTCCAAAGGCCCGTGCCTTACCGCTTGGCGACACCCCAAGCTTTTTTATTTAGGGAGGATGCTACAAAGAGCTTCCCTATATCAGCAGGTAGCTCATTTACTACTCTATTTGCATCTCGTCTTGATTCAAATATTCCAAAAACCGTTGGCCCACTACCTGACATCAATACTCCTTTTGCTCCCTTTCTTAGCAAGAGCATCTTCAGTTCTTCTATAACTGGGAAACTCCTTATTGTTACTTTTTCCAAATCATTTTTTAAGAGAGCTTTTATATCTCCCTTTTTCCAACGTTTTTTAATAGAACTTTGTTCACTTTTTGTCAAGTGCAATTTGTCATATTCTCTATATGCCCATGCTGTAGATACCTGAATGTGAGGAGTAACCAAAATAAAATGAAGTGTACGCGGACATAATGGCTCAAGTATTTCGCCTATTCCCATGGCCAAACAAGGTATACTATAAAGGAAAAAAGGCACGTCTGCTCCTATATGCCTTGCCATCTCAAGGAGCTCTTTTTCAGAAAATTTTTGATAGATCTTATTAAGTCCTTTTAAAACTGCTGCAGCATCACTACTTCCTCCCCCAAGTCCAGCAGAAATAGGAATATTTTTTTTTATATTTATATAAACTCCTTCTTTTATATCCGCCTCTTTCAAATATAAAGAAGCTGCTTTAAAAGCAAGATTTCTCTCGTCAGTAGGTAAAGAGGAATCACTACACTGTAGTCTTACTCCTTTATCAGCTTTTTCTAAAAATATCTCATCATAAAGATCTATAGGAATCATAATAGAACGAATTTCATGATAACCGTCTTTTCTTTTTTTTAGTATCTCAAGAAACAAATTTAACTTTGCAGGTGTTTTTATTATCATAGTCCAACTGCTTTAACATACCTCCATTTCAAATCAGCCAGCACACTATCTAAAAACTTCTCTTCCTCTTCTGTAAGATTTCCTTTTGTCTTCTCTTTTAGCATAGAGATAGTATCTATGGTGTGCTTTGCAAGCTCCAGATCTTTTATCTTCTTGTTAGTCCCTGGATCAGGGACCTCTCCTAAGTAAATCATAGCAGAAGAACTAAGACTGAATATAAGACCATTGAAACTTACTTCTGGAAGAGGAACTTTAGTAGTTTGTTGCTTTTTAGATTCATCTTTAGATTCATCTGTATTCCTCTTTTTATCTTCCTTTCCGGCAAAGAATCTTTTATCCTTAATGACAAAGCCCTTTTCCTCCATATAGCACCTCCTATAATTCTATCCTTTTTACAGAAAACACATTCTCTTGGGCCTGCAATTCTTCAAGGACCTTGTCATCTACTGGAATATCTGTGCTAAGCAAAATAACATTCTGCTGTTTTTTTGACTCCTGTCCCACTTGCATTCTGTTTATATTTATATGGTTTTTCCCCAAGATTGTTCCTATCATGCCTATCACACCAGGCTTATCAAAATTATATATAAGAAGATTATGGCCTTCCGGGATTGCTTCTAAATAGAAATCATTTATTCGCACAAGTCTTGGTCTGTCTTTTCCAAATATGGTACCAGCTACGATATTTTCTGCTTCTATAGTTTTTGTGGCAGTGGTTATAAGAGTGGCGAAATCTTCAGATGTACTGCTTCTGGATTCTGTCACTTTTATTCCTCTCTCTTGAGCAATAAAAGGCGCATTTACAAAGTTCACATCATCTTTAAGTACTGGTGTTAAAAGTCCTTTTAGAAAAGCTGTTGTAAGAGGTGCAAGATCATATTCTGTAATAGCTCCTGCATAATCTATTTTTATCTCTGCAATAGGAGCATCTGCCAGTTGAGCCTGCATAAGCCCCATTTTTTCCATAAGTGTTACATAAGGTTTTAATATATTCATAAGTTCTGCACTTATACTCGGCACATTTACTGCATTTTTTACTGTGCCATGCAATAAGTACAAAACCACCTGATTTGCTATATCTACTGCTACCTTTTCCTGCGCCTCTATTGTGGATGCACCCAAGTGTGGAGTACATATAAAGTTATCTAACTCCATCAAAGGAATTTTGCCCGGTGGTTCCTGACTGAATACATCTAATGCTGCACCTGCAAGATGTCCAGATACTAATGCTTCATAGAGGTCCTCTTCATTTACAATTCCTCCTCTGGCACAGTTTATCAACATTGCTCCTTTTTTCATCATGCGGAAGGTATCTTTGTTAAACATATTTATAGTCTCTTTTGTCTTAGGAGTATGTATAGTAATATAATCAGCTTTTTTTAAAAGCTCCTCAAAAGAAACAGGTTCCATATCTAATTTCTCTATCATATCCGGCTTTATGTATGGATCATAAACTATTACTTTCATTTTCAAGCCTTTTGCTCTGTCTGCAACGATCCTGCCTATTTGTCCAAATCCGATCACTCCAAGGGTCTTATTAAAAAGTTCTCTGCCCTGAAATTTTTTCTTTTCCCATTTTCCTGCTTTAAGAGATGCTGTTGCTTGAGGGATATTTCTGGACAACGCCATCATCATAGCTATGGTATGCTCTGCTGTAGTAATAGCATTTCCCCCGGGAGTATTCATTACTACTATACCTTTTTGAGTCGCTGCATTTATATCCACGTTATCCAGACCAATGCCTGCTCTTCCTATGACTTTCAGCTTTTTAGCAGCAGATATAATATCTGCATCCACTTTTGTAGCACTTCTGATAATCAGAGCATCGTATTCTCCAATAATATTCTTCAGCTCTTCATGGCTAAGACCTACTTTAACATCTACCTCTATTCCTGGAGTTTGCTCTAAGATCTTGACCCCTGCTTCTGCTATGTTATCACTTACTAATACCTTCATAGCCCCTCCTTATATTTAATTTTTATTTATTTTCATTTTTTTTCCTTATTCATAATATTGTCTTACAGACGGAAAAAGTGATCTATCTGTATGTGGTATAAATTTTGCTGCACTGAATAACTGCATGAATTCTTGATTTACATTCAATTCAATATAGGTGATCATGTCTCTTATCCTTAACATCTCTCCATAATAATCCTTAGATTTAAAGACCAAAGAAGCTCCTTTAATAGAAGTATTACCAAGTGCAACATAGGTATCTAAGGGCAGGTCAGGTATCATACCTATAGTAATAGCAGATTTTGGATCTATATAAGAACCAAAAGTGCCTGCAATGTAGAACTTTCCTATATCATTAAAGCTAAGATTCACCGTCTTAATTATAGTGGTTAATATAGTATACATTGCTGCTTTAGATCTTATTAAAGAATCTATATCTGGTTGTGATAAAGTGAGATCCTCTCCGGTACCTGACTCTTGCGCAGGAACAACTATAAAATACATTATTCCATCTTTTTCCACAAGCCTATTTCCACATCTTTCAGGAACAAATTTTCCTCTTATATCTATTAAGCCTGCAATGAACATTTGCGCAACCAGATCAATAAGACCAGAGCCACATATACCAACAGGAGGAAGATTATCTATGGTATGATATTCTATTTTAAGAGTCTCTGGATCTATTCTTACTCTATCTATAACTCCTGGGCCAGCCATCATCCCAATATCAGCAACTCCTCCTTCAAGAGCAGGGCCAGCAGCACCTGCACAAGCTATAAGCCAATCCCCATTTCCAAGCACAACTTCTGCATTTGTACCTACATCCACTAACATGCATATCTCCTCTCTTTGTCTTGCCATACCAGATGCCAATATGCCAGCTATAAGGTCTCCTCCGAAGTAGCTCCCCACATTTGGAAAAACGATCAGTATTGCTCGCTGATTTACTTTAAGGCCTATATCACTTGCTTTCAAAGGTAGTTCAAACTTATTTATTACCGGGATATACGGTTCTCTACATATCCAGTGTGGAGTAAGCCCCAAGAATAAATGGGTCATGCTTGTATTTCCAGCCACCGAGATACCCACAATCTTATCTAATGAGATATTATGTTTATTACACAGCTCTTGTATATGATTGTTCATTTCATTTATAAGCATATCCTGGAGCTGCTTGAGTCCTTCTGGTTTAGATGCATAATGTATTCTTGTAAGGATATCTGCCCCTATCTCTGTTTGAGGATTCCGAAAGGTAATCTCGTCTATATTTTTTAGATCAGCTAATCGAATAAGACGCATTACAATAGTAGAGCTTCCTAAGTCTACCGCTATTCCATATATATCGCGAGCTTGTTCAGGATATACATCTATTAACTCAGATATATTATTGGCTTGAAATATACAAGCATATATTTTATAATTATTATCTCTTAATTTATAAGGAAGTTCTCTTATAAGAGAAAGATCTACGTGCAGCAAATCAATTCCTAAATGCTTTTTTAGTGCCTTAATAACCCTATCTGTATCGGCCGTATTATCCTTTAGCTCTGGAACTGATATCTCAGGTCTTACCAATCTTATAAGCCTCTCTTCTGTCATTTTAGCCACTCCTCATTTTGATTTGAGCAAATATTCTATAATTTTTATAATCCAAAAAGGCAAGAATATTTGTGGCCTCATCCCCGGTAGATAAGTATAGAACTTATACCAATACCGATTATGCATTCTCCTTATAAATTTTCGATTGGGAAACTATCATACACCAACTTCTTGACCGGTAATAAGATTATATGCAAATCTCTCTAAAGGATTATTTTAAACCAGTTCGGTATTACCAGTGGAAGTTTGAGTACTTAATGGAAAAAATGGAGCTAAAGGAGAAAACAAAACAGTGGATAGAATATTACAAGAGAAAGACCACATCAGTCTCTTGATTACAAAACACCTGATGAGGTCTAATATGACAAGGAATACAATAAAGTTGCAGTATGAATAAAAAATAGGTAATTTATTGTCCAAATATTGGGGAGCATCTCAATGATGATGGATAATAGAAAGTCTATATTTATTCATGGATGGGAACGTTCAGGGACAACTTATATATGGAATGTTTTTAGACACGTATCTAATTATTATGCTTATAATGAACCTTTTCATGAAGAGTTTCTAAGATTAAGGGATCCTGAATTATTAAAGCACTCACATAAGTTAACTAAAGATATAAACCATCCTTTTTTGACTCAATCATATTTTGCAGAATATATCCCACTTTCTACTAAGATAAGCAAGATATTTAAAAAGGAGTTTCCCTATGATCTATATTTCTTGATGCCAGAAACTCAATGTGACAGCTTAAAAAAATATATTAATATGTTAATAAATTCCGCTCAAGGAAGGCCTGTTTTTAAATTTGTCAGATCTTTATTCAGGATTCGATGGTTAAAGAGAAACTTTAATTCGTTAAATATTCTTCTCTGGCGGAATCCAAGAGA
>Ga0256842_1001468_pt1 | contig 18778 bp, 42 predicted proteins | sample 4559240metaG_FD_185973 | JGI IMG/M metagenome (GOLD analysis project Ga0256842, IMG submission 185973) | Hydrothermal vent microbial communities from Guaymas Basin, Mexico - 4559-240 | ecosystem: Environmental > Aquatic > Marine > Hydrothermal vents | place: Mexico: Guaymas Basin | collected...
TTCAAAATTTAATGGAGATATAACTGAGTGGAATATTTCTAATATTACTAATATGGCTCATATGTTTACATCATCATTTTTTAATCGAAATATAAATAATTGGTTTATTAAATTAAATGAAAAATGTGATTTACGATATTTCATAAAAAATATAGATATTGAAATTAATTCATATGAAGATTTTAAACAATATCATAGACAAATAATTTTAAATAAATTATAAAATATTTTAAAAATTACTTAATTAAGGACACGTAAATGGTTAATATTATAAATAAAAATGTTAATACAAATAAAGTTAATTATAAATTTTTTCCAAAAGATAAAGATGAATTGCAGCAACTTATTGTTATGCAAATTGATAAATATGGAAATGACGTAAATTTAAACAATATTGATACCAGCAAAATAACAGATATGTCGAATTTATTTTATAAACCGGATTTTACTGGTAATATAAGTAATTGGAATGTTTCAAACGTTATAGATATGTCTTATATGTTTTGGTATTCAAACTTTAATGGGGATATATCTAAATGGGATGTTAGTAATGTAAAAAATATGTCACATTGTTTTTCCGATTCTGGATTTAATCAAGATATAAGTAATTGGGATGTTGGTAATGTGGTTGATATGAATTCAATGTTTGTGTGGGCAAAATTTAATCAAGATATACGTAATTGGAATATCAGTAATGTAATTGATATGAATTTAATGTTTTTTAAATCAAAATTTAATAAAGATATATCTAATTGGTTTACTAAATTAAATAAAAAATGTAAATTATCCGGTTTTATAAGAAATACAAATATTAATATTACTTCATATACAGATTTTAAACAATATCATAGACGAATGATTTTAAGTAATTTTTAATTTTTTTATTATTTAATTATAATAAATTGAATAATAAATAATTGCAATATTGGAGGTATAAAGTGAATAATGGTTTACATAAAAATGATTATAAATTTTTTCCAAGAAATAAACGAGAATTAAAACAAATTATTACTAAACAAATAAATAAATACGGGAATAAGGTTGATTTAAATAATATTGACACAAGTTGAATTATTGACATGTCAAAATTATTTTACGCTTCTAAATTTAATGGTGACATTAGTAAGTGGAATGTATCAGGTGTAATTAATATGAATTCAATGTTTGAATATTCAAAATTTAATAGAAATTTAAATAATTGGGATGTTAGTAATGTTATAGATATGTCGTATATGTTTAAATGTTCAAACTTTAATAAAGATATTAACACCTGAAATGTTGACAATGTAGCTAATATGTTTAATATGTTTTTATCTTCTAACTTTAATCAAAATATAAACAATTGGAATGTTAGTAATGTTACAACTATGTCTTATATGTTTCAACATTCGGAATTTAATAAAGATATAATTGCCTGGGATGTTAGTAATGTTACCGATATGAATTCAATGTTTTTTAAATCAAATTTTAATCAAGATATTTCAAATTGGTTTTTAAAATTAAATAAAAAATGTAATTTAAAATATTTTATAAAAATTAAAAATCTTGAAATTAATGATTATGGTGATTTTAAACAATATCATAGACGAATGATTTTAAATAATTTATAATAATTAATAATTAAAGATTTGTAAAATGAATAATATTATAAATAAAAACAATAAAAGTATTAATACAGACAATAAAAATATTAATACAAATAAAAACAATTATAAATATTTTCCAAAAAATAAAGATGAATTAAAAAAAATTATTGAACAAGAAATTGAAATAAATGGGAATAATTGTAATTTAAATATTATTGATACAAGTAGAATTACCGATATGTCTTATTTGTTTTGGTATTCTAAATTTAATGGAGATATTAATAATTGAGATGTTAGTAATACCACTAATATGTCGGATATGTTTTTTAATGCTAAATTTAACGGGGATATAAGTAAATGGAATGTTTCAAATGTTATTGATATGCCAGATATGTTTTTTAATGCTAAATTTAATAAAGATATATCTAAATGGGATGTTAGTAATGTTACTAATATGAATTCAATGTTTCATATTTCAAAATTTAATCAAGATATTAGTAATTGGAACGTTAGTAATGTAACTAATATGCGTTCAATGTTTCATAAATCAAAATTTAATCAAGATATTAGTAATTGAAATATTAGTAATGTAACCGATATGTCTTTTATGTTTCAATATTCAGAATTTAATAAAGATATTTCAAATTGGAGTATTAAATTAAATGAAAAATGCGATTTACGATATTTTATAAAAAATAAAAATTTTGAAATTAATTCATATGATGATTTTAAAAAATACCATAGACAAATGATTTTAAATAATTTATAATGAGTGTTTATTACATTAATATTATTATTAAATTTAATTTTTTAATTTTTTTATTTTTTAATTATAATAATTTGAATAATAAATGATTATTAAGGAGCTATAAAATGAATAATATTATAAATAAAAACAATAAAAATATTAATACAAATGATAAAAATATTAGTGTAAACAAAAATAAATATAAATATTTTCCAAAAAATAAAGATGAATTAAAAAAAAGTATTGTACAAGAAATTGAAGTAAGCGGGAGTAATTGTAATTTAAATATTATTGATACAAGTAGAATTACTGATATGTCTTATTTATTTTCGGGTGCAAATTTTAATGGTGATATATCAGAATGGAATGTTTCAAATATTACAAATATGTCTGGAATGTTTTTTACTTCAAAGTTTAATAATGATATAAGTAATTGGAATGTTAGTAATGTAGTGGAAATGCACGGTATGTTTAGATATTCAAAATTTAATAATGATATAAGTAATTGGGATGTTAGCAGTGTTATTAATATGTTTTTAATGTTTAGTCATTCTAACTTCAATGGAAATATCAGCAACTGGAATGTTAATAATGTAACTAATATGTATTCAATGTTTGAAAGTTCTAAGTTTAATAATGACATAAGTAATTGGAATATTAATAATGTCAGCAATATGAATTCAATGTTTCTTAATGCAAATTACAATCAAGATATTTCAAATTGGTTTACTAAATTAAATAAAAAATGTGATTTAAAATATTTTATAAAAAATAAACATATTGAAATTAATAATTATGATGATTTTAAAAAATATCATAGACAAATGATTTTAAATAATTTATAAAATTTTTATTTTTTAATTATAATAAATTAAATAATAAATGATTATTAGGGAGTTATAAAATGAGTTATAAAATGAATAACGTTATAAGTAAAAATGATAAAATCAATAGTACAAACAAAAATAAATATAAATTTTTTCCAAAAAATAAAAAAGAATTACAAAAAATTATTAATTCTCAAATAAATAAATATGGAAATAGTGTCGATTTGAATAATATTGATACAAGTAAAATTACTGATATGTCATGATTATTTAATAATTTAAAATTTAATGGGAATATATCTAATTGGAACGTTTCAAATGTTACTGATATGTCTTATATGTTTTTTATTTCAAAATTTAATAAAGATATACACAATTGGAATGTTAGTAATGTAATTAATATGAGCAATATGTTTTCAAATTCGGAATTCAATCAAGATATACGCAATTGAAATGTTAGTAATGTTACTAATATGAATTGTATGTTTCAATTATCAAAATTCAATCAAGATATAAGTAAATGGAATGTCGGTAATGTTACTAATATGGATTCAATGTTTTATAGTTCAAAATTTAATAATGATATAAATAATTGGGATGTTACAAATGTCGTTAATATGTCTTTTATGTTTACATTTTCAAAATTTAATAAAGATATATCTAAATGGGATATTGATAATGTTACTGATATGAATGCGATATTTTTAAATTCTAAATTTAATGGAAATATTTCAAAATGGTTTATTAAATTAAATACAAATTGTAATTTATTACATTTTGGCACGTTTAATACTAATGAAATTAATTCATATGATGATTTTAAAAAATATTATAGGCAAATAATTTTACAAAAATTACAATATATTAATTAAAAATGGAGTCAAAAATGAAAATACCAAAAACAAAAATAAAAATTAATGAAAAAAACATTTATAAATTTTTTCCAAAAGATAAAAATGAATTAAAAAAAATTATAGAACAACAAATTAAAAAATATGGAAATAATGTCAATTTAAATAATATTGATGTTAGCAATATTACTGATATGTATATGCTATTTTATAGTTCAGAATTTAATGGGAATATATCCAAATGAAATGTTTCAAATGTTATTAATATGGCATATATGTTTCGCAATTCAAAATTTAATCAAGATATTTCTAACTGAAATGTTGGTAACGTTACAAATATGTCTTGAATGTTTTCAAAATCAGTTTTTAATCTGGATATATCAAAATGGAATGTTTCAAATGTTACGGATATGTCTGGAATGTTTTTTATTTCAAATTTTAATCAAAATATTTCTAATTGGAATGTTTCAAATGTTATAAATATGTATGAAATGTTTTATGAATCGGATTTTAATAATAATATATCAAATTGGGATGTTTCAAATGTTATAAATATGTATAATATGTTTAATAATTCTAATTTTAATCAAGATGTAAATAATTGGTATATTAAATTAAATTTGAATTGTGATTTAATTAATTTTGGAACATTAAATAAAGTTAAAATTAATTCATATGATGATTTTAAACAATATCATAGACAAATGATATTAAATAAATTATAAAAATTATTAATTATATTATTAATTAATTTCGAATTTTAATTTTTAAAAATTTAATTATTTAATTATAATAAATTGAATAAATTAATAAGGAGTTATAAAATGAGTAATAAAAATAATAATACTAAAAATAATAATAAAATAAATAAAAATATTACTCTTAAAAATAAATATAAATTTTTTCCAAAAAATAAGGATGAATTAAAACAAATTATTAAAATACAAATAGATAAATTTGGAAGCGAAGTAGATTTAAATAATATTGATACAAGTCGAATCACGAACATGTCAAAAATATTTTTTAATAATTATACATTTAATGGAAAAATTGATAAATGGGATGTAAGTAATGTAACTAATATGTATTTAACATTTTCAAATTCCATATTTAATGGGGATATAAGTAATTGGAACGTTAGTAATGTAACAGATATGTATTCAATATTTTTTAATTCCAAATTCAATCAAGATATTAGTAATTGGGATGTATCTAATGTTAAATATATGAATTCAATGTTTTATCATAGTAAATTTAATCAAGATATTAGTAATTGGAATACATCTAATGTAATTGAAATGAGATATATGTTTTATAATTCAGAATTCAATCAAGATATTAGTAATTGGGATATTGGCAATGTAACTGATATGTCTTATATGTTTTGCGATTCAAAATTTAATCAAGATATTAATAATTGGTTTACAAAATTAAATAATCAATGCGATTTATATAATTTTATAAAAAATAAAAATATTGAAATTAATTTATATGAAGATTTTAGACAATATCATAGAAAAATGATTTTAGAAAAATTATAATAAAAATTTTAAAATATTAAATTTTTTGTTATAATATATTGAATAAATAATATATAAAAAATGTGTTTAATAAAAAAATTAAAAAATGGAGTTATAAAGTGAAAGAAATTAAAAAAAATCAAAAATCTCAAAAAACTACCACTTTTAAATTTTTTCCAAAAAATAAAAATGAGTTAATTACAATTGTAACAACGCAAATGCGAAAATATGGTAATGCAGTCGATTTAAATAATATTGATACAAGTAGAATTACTGATATGTCTTGGTTGTTTCATAAATTAAAATTTAATGGAAATATTAGTAAATGGAACGTGTCAAATGTTACTAATATGTCTTGGATATTTTATGATGTAAAATTTAATCAAGATATATCAAATTGGGATGTTTCTAATGTTACTAATATGCATTCAATGTTTGAAAATTCAAATTTTAATCAAGATATTAGTAATTGGGATGTTTCTAATGTTACTAATATATCTGGAATGTTTAATAAATCAAAATTCAATCAAGATATAAGCAATTGGAATGTCTCAAATGTTAATAATATGTCTTTTATGTTTTATGGTTCAATTTTCAATCAAGATATTAGTAACTGGAATGTTAGTAACGTTAAAAGTACGTATTTAATGTTTGCATATTCTAAGTTTAATCAGAATATAAGTAATTGAGATGTTTCGAATGTAATTAATATGTCCGGAATGTTTCGTAAATCAAAATTTAATCGAGATATTGGTAATTGGGATATTAGTAATGTTTCAAATATATCTTATATGTTTGTAAATTCAAAGTTTAATAAGGATATATCTAATTGGATGAATAAATTAAATAAAGATTGTATTATGAATAATTTTGGTATTTTTAATAATATTAATATTAATTCATATGATGATTTTAGAAAATATCACAGAGAAATGATTTTGAATAAATTATAAAATTATAAAATGAAAATTTTAATAATTGGAAGGTTGTAAATGAATATCTATAAATTTTTTCCAAAAAATAAAGAAGAGTTACAAAAAATTATTGATTCTAAAATATATAAACATGGAAATGAAGTTGATTTAAATGATATTGATACAAGCAAAATTACTGATATGTCTTATTTATTTTCATATTATAATTTTGATGGAGATATTTCAAAATGGGATGTTAGTAACGTTGAAAATATGCAATCAATGTTTGCAAATTCTAAATTTAATCGAGATATATCTAACTGGAATGTTAATAACGTAATTAATATGTCTTGATTGTTTAGTAATTCGGTTTTCGATAAAAATATATCAAAATGAAATGTTAGTAATGTTATTAATATGGATTCAATGTTTTCAAATTCTAAATTTAATAATGACATAAGTAATTGGAATGTTTCTAATGTTATGAATATGTCTTGAATGTTTTATAGTTCAAAATTTAATCAAGATATTAATAAATGAAATGTTAGTAATGTGATTGATTTATCTTTTATGTTTTATGCTTCAAATTTTAATCAAAATATTATTAGTTGACGTAATAAAATAAATATGAATTGCTATATGTCAAATTTCGGATTAAAAAATAATTCCGAATTAGTAGACAATATTATTGAAATTAATTCATATGATGATTTTAAGAAATATTACAGAAAAATTATATTATCCAAATTGTAAAAAAATTAAAAAAATTTAAAAAAAATCAAAAAAAAACCAAAAAAAATTTAAAAATAAAGGTATCGCATTATAATATAAAAATTCAAAATTGTTTAAAACACGTTCTAAGAATTTTTAAAATTGTAGATGAATATTTATTAATTTTTTATATTATAATTTAAAATTGTCATTTTTAAAAAAAAATTTAATTTTTAATTTTTAATTCTTAATTTTTTAATTTTTTAATTTTTTAATTATAATAAAATAAAAATAATATATAATACATAATAGTCAGGAGTTGAAATGGATAAACAAAATAAAATAAATGTTACAAATAAAATAATATATAAATTTTTTCCAAAAAATAAAAATGAGTTAAAAAAGATTATAAAAAATCAAATTAAAAAATATGGAGATACTGTTGATTTAAATAATATTGATACAAGTCAAATAAGTAATATGTCTTATTTATTTAAAAATTCAAAATTTAACGGAAATATTAGTAAGTGGAATGTCAGTAATGTAATTGATATGTCTTATATGTTTTCAAATTCAATTTTCGATAAAGATATTAGTAAATGAAATGTTGGTAATGTTATAACTATGTCACATATGTTTTCAAATTCAAAATTTAATCAAGATATTAATAAATGGAATGTTGGTAATGTTATAACTATGCCTTCAATGTTTTATAATTCAAAATTCAATCAAAATATTTTAAATTGGAATGTCAGTAATGTTAAAGATATGAGTTGAATGTTTAACAATTCAAAATTTAATCAGGATATTTCAAAATGGGATGTTAGTAATGTTATTGATATGCCCGGGATGTTTCGATATTCGAAATTTAATCAAGATATTTCAAAATGAGATGTTGGTAATGTAAAAGATATGTCCTTTATGTTTGTATATTCGAAATTTAATCAGGATATTTCAAATTGGGATGTCGATAATGTGTTAGACGTGTCTTGGATGTTTGCAAATTCAGAATTTAATAAAGATATTTTAAATTGGAGTATTAAATTAAATGAAAAATGCGATTTACGACATTTCATAAAAAATATAGATATTGAAATTAATTCATATGAAGATTTTAAACAATACCGTAGAAAAATAATTTTAAAAAAATTATATAATAAAAATTTTAAATTTTAAAATTGTCTATTATAATAAATTGAGTAAATTGATTAAATTAACTAAATGATTAAAAAATTATGTTCAATAATTATTAAAAGTGTGGAGTTATAAATGATAAAAACAAAAATAAAAACTAATAAAAAAAATATTTATAAATTTTTTCCAAAAGATAAAAAAGAATTACAAAAAATTATTGACTCCCAAATACGTGAATACGGTACTGAAGTTAATCTAAATAATATTGATACAAGTAAAATTACAGATATGTCTTGGTTATTTAATGCTTCAACTTTTACTGGGGATATAAGTAAATGGAATGTTTCTAATGTAACGAATATGACATTAATGTTTCAATATTCAAAATTTAATAATGATATTAGTAATTGGGATGTTTCAAACGTCACCGATATGTCTTATATGTTTGGTAACTCTGAATTTAATCAAGATATAAGTAATTGGGATGTTGGTAATGTTATATCCACAGAATCAATGTTTCATAAATCAAAATTTAATCAAGATATTAGTAAATGGAATGTTAGTAATGTTATTTTTATGTCTTGGATGTTTAACGAATCAATTTTTAATAAAGATATATCTAAATGGAATGTCAGTAAAGTTAAAAATATGTATTCGATGTTTCGTAATTCCAAGTTTAATAAGGATATTTCAAATTGGAATGTTATTAACGTTAACAATATGTCTGGAATGTTTTATAATTCAAAATTCAATCAAGATATATCTAAATGGGACATATGTAATGTTGAAAATATGGCTTCAATGTTTCATGGTTCAGAATTTAATCAAGATATATCTAAATGGGATGTACATAATGTTGAAAATATGTCTTGGATGTTTCGTAAATCAAAATTTAATCAAGATATTTTAAATTGGTTTTTAAAATTAAATAAAAATTGTAATATGGCTAATTTTGGTGAATTTAATAATATTAATATTAATTCTTATAATGATTTTAAAAAATATCATAGAACAACAATTTTGAATAAATTATAATAAAAAATTATTGTCTATTATAATAAATTGATTAAATTGATTAAAAAATTATATTCAATAATTATTAAAAAATATGGAGTTATAAGTGATAAAAACAAAAATAAAATCTGATAATAAAAATATTTATAAATTTTTTCCAAAAGATAAAAAAGAATTACAGAAAATTATAAATATACAAATAGATAAATTTGGAAATGAAGTTAATCTAAATAATATCGATACCAGTCAAATTACCGATATGTCTTTTATGTTTTCAAATTCAACTTTTAATGGAAGTATAAGTAATTGGGTTGTTTTAAATGTTATTGATATGTCTTTTATGTTTTCAAATTCGATTTTTAATAAAGATATAAGTAATTGGGATGTTAGTAATGTGATTGATGCAGCATCAATGTTTTATAATTCAAAATTCAATCAAGATATATCAAATTGGAATGTTAGTAGTGTTATTAATATGACTTGGATATTTGAATGTTCAAAATTTAACGGAAATATTAGTAAGTGGAATGTCAGTAATGTAATTGATATGTCACATATGTTTCGATATTCAACATTCAATCAAGATATATCAAAATGGAATGTTAGTAATGTTAATAATATGAATTCAATGTTTTCAAATTCAAAATTTAATAAAGATATTTCAAATTGGGATGTTAGTAATGTTACTGATATGAATTCAATGTTTGCTTATTCTAAATTTAATCAGGATATATCAAAATGGGATGTCCACAATGTTGAAAATATGTCTTCAATGTTTTTTAAAACCATTTTTAATAAAGATATTTCAAATTGGGATGTTAGTAATGCTGCTGATATGTCTGAAATATTTCGTAATTCAAAATTCAATAAAGATGTTTCAAATTGGTTTTTAAAATTAAATAAAAATTGTATTATGTCTAATTTTGGTGAACTTAATAATATTAATATTAATTCTTATGATGATTTTAAACAATATCATAGAAGACTAATTTTAAAAAAATTATAATATAATGGTTAAAAATGGAGTTGTAAATGAATAAAATTATTAATATAGATGGTATGCAAAATAATAATAAAATAAATAATAATATTATTATTAAAAATAAATATAAATTTTTTCCAAAAAATAAGGATGAATTAAAAACAATTATAAAAAATCAAATAACCAAATATGGAAATGAGTGTGATTTAAATAATATTGATACCAGTAAAATTAAAGATATGAATTCATTATTTTTAAAATCAAATTTTAATGGGAACATTAGTAATTGGAATGTTAGCAATGTTGAAAATATGTCTTTAATGTTTATGGATTCAAAATTTAATAAAAATATTTCAAAATGGAATGTTGGCAATGTTGAAAATATGTCTGGAATGTTTTATACTTCAAAATTTAATCAAGATATATCTAATTGAAATGTTTGCAACGTTGAAAATATGACTTCAATGTTTTCAGATTCCAAATTTAATAGAGATATATCTAAATGGAATATTAGCACTGCTTCAGATATATCTTGAATGTTTAATGAATTGAATTATAATAAAGATATTTCAAATTGGTTTTTAAAATTAAATAAAAATTGTGTTATGAATAACTTTGGTGAATTTAATAATATTAAAATTAATTCTTATAATGATTTTAAAAAATACCATAGAGAAATGATTTTAAAAAAATTATAATATATTATGATAAATTGATTAAAAATTATGTTTAATAATATTAAACGGGAATTATAAAATGATAAAAATAAAAACAAAAACAAAAACTAATGAAAAAAATATTTATAAATTTTTTCCAAAAGATAAAAAAGAATTACAAAAAATTATTAAATCTCAAATATATAAATATGGTAATGCTGTTGATTTAAATAATATTGACACAAGTAAAATTACAGATATGAGTGATTTATTTTTAAAATCAAAATTTAATGGAAACATTAGTAATTGGGATGTTAGCAATGTAATTAATATGTCTTATATGTTTTATAAATCAATATTTAATAGGGATATAAGTAAATGAAATGTTGCTAAAGTTAAAACAATGTTTTATATGTTTTCAAATTCAGTATTCAATCAAGATATATCAAAATGGAATGTTAGTAATGTTAATAATATGAATTCAATGTTTTCAAATTCAAAATTTAATAAAGATATTAGTAAATGGAATGTTAATAAAGTAACTACTATGGCTTGGATGTTTAACAAATCAATTTTCGATAAAGATATTTCAAAATGAAATGTTGGTAATGTTATAACTATGGACGCGATGTTCAGCAATTCAAAATTTAATCAAGATATTAGTAATTGGAATGTTGGTAATGTTATTTTTATGGCGTATATGTTTTACAAATCAATTTTCGATAAAGATATTTCAAAATGGAATGTTACTAATGTTGAAAATATGTCTTCAATGTTTTATGGTTCTAAATTTAATAAAAACATTTCAAATTGGATTTTAAAATTAAATAAAAATTGCAGTATGCTTAATTTTGGGATAATGAATAATATTAATATTAATTCTTATAATGATTTTAAAAAATATCATAGAAAAATAATTTTAGAAAACTTATAATATTTTAAAAACTCAATTTTTAAATTATAATAAATTGATTAAATTAACGGGAGTTATAAAATGATAAAAACAAAAATAAACATAAAAACAAAAACAGAAACTAATGAAAAAAATATTTATAAATTTTTTCCAAAAAATAAAAATGAATTAAAATCGATTATAAACCAGCAAATAAATAAATATGGGGATAGTGTTGATTTAAATAATATTGATGTCAGTCAAATTACTGATATGTCTTATTTATTTTGGCATTTAGAGTTTAATGGAAATATTTCAAATTGGAATGTTAGTAACGTTAAAGAAATGTTTTGGATGTTTACTGGAACTAAGTTTAATCAAAATATTAGTAAATGGGATGTTTCGAATGTTAGAAGTATGGATTCAATGTTTTATGATTCGAACTTTAATGGAGATATATCTAACTGAGATGTTAGTAAAGTAACTAATATGTATTCAATGTTTACCAATTCAAAGTTTAATAAAGATATATCTAAATGGAATGTTAGTAATGTTGAAAATATGTCTGGAATGTTTTTTAAATCAAAATTTAATCAAAATATTAATAATTGGGATATTAGTAAGGTTACAGATATGTCGTATATGTTTCATAATTCAGGGTTTAATCAAAATATTTCAAAATGGTTTTCAAAATTAAATAAAAATTGTGATATGACTAAATTTGGAATAATGAATAATATTAATATTATTCATTCTTATGATGATTTTAAACAATACCATAGAGAACTAATTTTAAAAAATTTATAATATTTTAAAAACTTAATTTTTAAATTATAATAAATTATAATAAATTGTAATAAATTGATTAAAAATTATGTTTAATAATTAAAATGGGGTTATAAAATGAAAGAAATAAAAATAAAAACAAAAACTAACGAAAAAAATATTTATAAATTTTTTCCAAAAAATAAAAAACAATTACAAAAAATTATTTATTCTCAAACATATAAATATGACAATGAAGTTGATTTAAATAATATTGATGTTAGTCAAATTACAGATATGTCTTATTTATTTAAAAATTTAAATTTTAATGGAGATATTTCTAAATGAGACGTTTCCAATGTTACCGATATGTCTTGGATGTTTTCTAAATCAATTTTTAATAAAGATATAAGTGATTGGGATGTTTTAAATGTTACCGATATGGGTTGGATGTTTTCAAATTCAAAATTCAATCAAGATATATCTAACTGGAATGTTAGTAATGTTGCAAATATGAATTCAATGTTTTATAATTCAAAATTCAATCAAGATATATCAAAATGGAATGTTAGTAGTGTTACTAATATGTCTTGGATGTTTGAATATTCAAAATTTAATAAAAATATTAGTAATTGGGATATTAGTAATATTGCTGATATGGACTCAATGTTTCGATATTCAAGATTTAATCAAGATATTTCAAAATGGGATGTTAGTAATGTAATTAATATAAATTCAATGTTTTATAAATCAAAATTTAATCAAGATATTTCAAATTGGTTTTTGAAATTAAATAAAAAATGTACTATGAATAATTTCAGTATGTTTAATAATAATGAAATTAATTCTTATGATGATTTTAAACAATATCATAGAGAAATGATTTTGAAAAAATTATAAAATTATAAAATGAAAATTTTAATAATTAAGGGGTTGTAAATGAATAAAATTATTAATAATATACAAAATAAAACAAAATATAAATTTTTTCCAAAAAATAAGGAAGAACTACAAAAAATTATTGATTCTCAAATACATAACCACGGTATTAAAGTTGATTTAAACGATATTGATACAAGTAAGATTACAGATATGTCTTGATTATTTTCATATTATAATTTTAATGGAAATATTTCAAAATGGGATGTTAGTAATGTTACTGATATGAATTCAATGTTTACTAATTCTAAGTTTAATCAAGATATATCTAATTGGGATGTTAGTAATGTTACTGATATGTCTTGGTTATTTAGTACTTCAATTTTCAATAAAGATATATCAAAATGAAATGTTAGTAATGTTACTAATATGAATTCAATGTTTTCAAATTCTAAATTTAATCAAAATATATCTAACTGAGATGTTAGTAATGTTACTAATATGGAGTCAATGTTTTATAGTTCAAAATTTAATCAAGATATTTATAAATGGGATGTAAGTAATGTAACTGATTTATCTTGTATGTTTTACGCTTCAAATTTTAATAAGGATATATCAAAATGAAATGTCAGTAATGCAACTGATATGTCTTATATGTTTTCAGAATCTAAATTCAATCAAGATATATCTAATTGGAATGTTGGTAATGTTACTGATATGTCTTGGTTGTTTTATAGAGTAAAATTTAACAAAAGTATTTCAAATTGGTTTTTAAATTTAAATAAAAATTGTAATTTGAAATGCTTTATAAATAATAAAAATATCAAAATTAATTCATATGAAGATTTTAAACAATATCATAGAAAATTAGTTCTAAAAAAATTATAATAAATTAAAATGGGAGTATAAAATGAGCATTTTAATAATTAAGGAATTGTAAATGAATAAAATTATTAATATAAATAATATACAAAATAAAATAAATGGTACAAATAATTCAACATATAAATTTTTTCCAAAAGATAAAGATGAATTAAAAACAATTATAAAAAATCAAATAAAAAAATTTGGTAATAAAGTTAATCTAAATAATATTGATACAAGTGAGATTACAGATATGTCTTATTTATTTTCACATTCTAATTTTAATGGAGATATATCAAAATGGGATGTTTCAAATGTTACTAATATGTCTTTTATGTTTTCAAATTCAACTTTTAATGGGGATATATCAAAATGGAATGTTAGTAATGTAACTGATATGTCTCATATGTTTGCATATTCAAAATTTAATCGAAATATTTCTAATTGGAATGTATCAAATGTAATTACTATGAGTGCGCTATTTAATAATTCAAAATTTAATCGAAATATTTCTAATTGGAATGTTAATAATGTTAAAAATATGTCTTGATTGTTTAGTAATTCAATTTTTAATAAAGATATATCAAAATGAAATGTTAGTAATGTAACTGATATGTCTCATATGTTTGCATATTCAAAATTTAATCGAAATATTTCTAATTGGAATGTTAATAATGTCGAGAATATGTCATTTATGTTTAAATTATCAAAATTTAATCAAGATATTAGTAATTGAGATGTTAGTAATGTAAAGAATATACAATATATGTTTTATACTTCAAAATTTAATAAAGATATAAGTAATTGAAATGTATCTAACGTGATTGAAATGAGATATATGTTCGCTAATTCAAATTTTAATAAAAATATATCAGAATGGAATATTAGTAATATTAGTGATATGTCTTATATGTTTTATAATCTAAAATTTAATAAAGATATAAGTAATTGGTTTCTAAAATTAAATAAAAATTGTAAATTACGATATTTTATAAAAAATAATAATATTAATATTAATTCATATAATGATTTTAAACAATATCATCGAAAAATGATTTTGAATAAATTATAAAAATAAAATAAGGAATAGATAATGAAAAATACAAAAGTATATTATAAATATTTTCCAAAAGATAAGGATGAATTAAAAACAATTATTAAATTACAAATAAAAAAATATGGAATTGACGTTGATTTAAATAATATTGATACAAGTCAAATAACTAATATGTCTGGTTTATTTTATAATTCAAATTTTAATGGAGATATTTCAAAATGGGAAGTTTCCAATGTCACCGATATGTCTTCAATGTTTGAAAATTCAAAATTTAATGGAAATATTTCAAATTGAGATGTAAGTAATGTAACTGATATGTCTTCGATGTTTTATTATTCGGAATTTAATCAAGATATATCTAAATGAAATGTACACAATGTTATTGTTATGTCAACAATGTTTTATTATTCGGGGTTTAATCAAGATATATCAAAATGAGATGTTTCAAATGTAATAACTATGCGTTCTATGTTTTTAGGGGCAAAATTTAATAAAGATATAAGTAATTGATTTGGTAAATTAAATAAAAACGTTAATTTAAAACTTTTTGCAGAATTTAAAAATTGTAATTTTAAGATTGATTCTTATAAAACTTTTAAACAATATCATAGACAAATGGTTTTAAGTAAATTATAAAAATAAAATAAGGAGTAAATAATGAAAAATACAAATAAACCATACTATAAATTTTTTCCAAAAGATAAAGACGAATTACAGGAAATTATTAAATCACAAATAAAAAAATATGGTCTTGAAGTTGATTTAAATAATATTAATACCAGTCAAATTACTGATATGTCTTCAATATTTTATCATTCAAAATTTAATGGGGATATATCTGAATGGAATGTTAGTAATGTTATTAATATGAATTCAATGTTTTATTATTCGGAATTTAATCAAGATATATCTAAATGAAATGTGAGTAATGTTGTTAATATGAATTCAATGTTTTATTATTCGGAATTTAATCAAGATATATCTAAATGAAATGTGAGTAATGTTGTTAATATGGCTTTTATGTTTTATGATTCAAAATTTAATCAAAATATTAATAACTGGAATATTTCAAATGTCAGTAATATGTCTTTTATGTTTTTTGAAGCAAAATTTAATAAAGATATAAGTAATTGATTTGGTAAATTAAATAAAAACACTAATTTAATGCTTTTTATAAAATTTAAAAATTTTAATTTTAAAATTAATTCTTATACAACTTTTAAAAAATATCATAGACAGACAGTTTTGAGTAAATTATAAAAGAATTATAAAAGAATTATAAAAGAATTATAAAAAAATTATAAAAAATTTATTATTTACTTATAATAAATAAGTTATAGTCAGATGTAATTAATTGAGTTAATTAAATTATGGTATAATTATAAGGAGATATAAATGAAGTATGAGTTTACACCAAAAAATGAAAAAGAATTAAAAACAATTATAGAAATTCAACTTAATAAATATGGTCCTGAAGCAGATTTAAATAATATTGATGTTACTAATATTACAGATTTATCTTATTTATTTACACATAAAATGTTTAATGGAGATATTTCAAAATGGGATACGAGTAATGCAACAAATATGTCGGGGTTGTTTGGTAATTCAACATTTAATGGAGACATATCAAATTGGGATACTTCAAATGTTAAAATATTTAGTTGGATGTTTTACAATAGTAAATTTAATAATGATATATCAAAATGGAATACAAGTAGTGCAGTCAATATGTCTTATATGTTTAATAAATCTATTTTTAATCAAGATATTAGTGATTGGAATATGTTAAATGTAATTAATACATCTTCAATGTTTAAATCATCTGAATTTAATCAAGATATTAGTAAATGGGATGTAAGTAATATTACTAATATGTCCTCAATGTTTTACGATACAGAATTTAATCAAGATATTAGTAAATGGTTTATTAAGTTAAATAAAAATTGTGCATTGTATGATTTTTTAAAAAATAAAAAATTTACAATTAATTCGTATAAAGATTTTAAATATTATCGACGAACAAAAATTTTAGATAAATTATAGATAAATTATAGATAAATTATAAAATTTAAATACTTCTTGAACTCCATAAAATTCATAAAATTCATAAAAAATTATATATAAATTTCTAAAAAAATTTTAAAAATTATAATTTTATGTTATAATATAAAAATTCAAAATGCTTCAAAAAACGCGTTCTGAGGACTTTTAAAGTTGTAGACGAGTATTTATACTAATTTTTTATTTTAACGATTCTTAAAAAACGTAAGTCATTGATATATAAGGATTTATAAAAAATGAGGACTTGATTTTTAAAATGATGTAAGTTGTTGATATATAAGGAGTTATAAAATATCGTTGAAAAAATAAAATATAGTTAGTGTAGTTAATTTATTGATATTAAAAATATTTTAAATAATGAATAATTCAATTATAATAAAATAATAAAATAATACACTGATAAAATAATACACTGATAAAATAATACACTGATAAAATGATAGTTAAAATTATAAGGAGAAATGGAATGAAGTTTAATATACAGTTTGGTACTATAAAAAATAAATATAAATATTTTCCAAAAAATATAGACGAGTTAAAACAAATTATTGATGCACAAATTAATAAATATGGTTTCGAAGTTGATTTAAATAATATTGATGTTAGTCAAATTACAGATATGACTTATTTATTTCATGCTTCTAAATTTAATGGAAACATTTCTAAATGGGATGTAAGTAATGTTAAAAATATGTTTTCAATGTTCAGTAATTCAGTTTTTAATGGGGATATTTCAAATTGGAATGTACATAATGTCAGACATATGTCATGGATGTTTAAACAATCGAAATTTAATCAAGATATTAGTAATTGGAATGTTAGTAATGTAATACGATTTAATGAAATGTTTAATCGTTCAAAATTTAATCAAGATATAAGTAAATGATTTATTAAATTAAATAATAAATGTAAATTATCATATTTTGGTGAATTTAATAATATCAATATTCATTCATATAATGATTTTAAAAAATATCACAGAAAAATAATTTTAAAAAAACTAATTGGAAATATAAATGAAATATAAATTTTTTCCAAAAAATAAAAAAGAATTGCAATCAATCATAAAAAATCAAATACAAAAATTTGGAAGTACAGTTGATTTAAATATGATTGATACCAGTAAAATTACTGATATGAATAATTTATTTGCCAGTACATCATTTAATGGGTATATAAATAAATGAAATGTTAGTAAAGTTATTGATATGTCAAATATGTTTTTTAATACTAAATTTAATAAAGATATTAGTAATTGGGATGTTAGTAATGTTATTGACATGAATGAAATGTTTTATGCATCAAAATTTAATA